>X136_Domestic_Pig__coassemble_61_pt1 | contig 23272 bp, 25 predicted proteins | sample X136_Domestic_Pig__metabat2_low_PE_007 | metagenome-assembled genome bin X136_Domestic_Pig
CTCTCCGAACGCATTTCACTACTGTTTTCACTCACGAGTCAATCGCTTCCCGCCCTTCCTGAGAAGTTGAAGAATCCAGTCAAAAGGCCGGTAGAGCAAGTCGATAATCCGGTTATATGCTCTGTCCACTGCAGGTCTCGAAAACAGGTACAGCGAGCTGATTACAAGGCCAACCACAATAAGGTAATACCATATTGTTCCCTCAAATGGAACATTATAGAACTTCAACAGATTACGAATAAAAATATGCAGCAGATATACTGTCATGGTCCGCTGCCCCAGGCCTGAGAGGGACGTCCGCTTCCGGGGCATCAGATTGATGAATACAACAATCCATCCTGCCGCTTCAACGAGAAGCTGACCTCTCGTAAGGAGATAATCAGGGGCGGTTACTCCGTATTCGCTTATGGGCCTTCGCATAAGATATGATTCCATATTGATGTCCATAAATCCCTCGGCAATGCAGATTCCCGTGAGAACCGCAAGCAGCAGAAACGTCAGCACCTTTGGAATTCTTCTGATCTTTTCAATGGTTTCGCCGCTGCATTTAAACCCGGCAAGATAAAACACCAGAAAAGACGCCAGTCTTCCCAGGGAGTAATCCTGGTCGAGCACCGGTATCAGCCCCGCCGCCAGATAGAGCACCGCCGCAGCCGGAAGCAGGAACGGAATTCTCGCCATATCCTTGATAAGGAACCTGTAAACAAACATCGCCACCAGAAACCATAACGCGAAGGTGGGCCTGAGCAAATGCAGGTGTGCGTTGCCGTATAACAGATATCTCTCTCCGAAAACAAGCACACAAAACAGCAGATAAGGAATGATAAAATTCTTAAAAGCTCCTCTTCTGCACTTGTCCACGTTTTTCGAGAAATACCCGGATATGAAAAAGAAGCCCTGCATTATATAGCTGAAGGCTATAATATATATTACCCTGGGCGCCGAACCTACGGCGAAATCACCGCTCACCCTGAAATAATGGGCTGTCACCACCGAAATAATCAGCAGAGCCTTAATGTTGTCAAATAAATAATCTCTTTCCTTCAACATGCTTTCCTTTTAAATTCTATCCCCCAACAGCTGCGCCCCAGCCCTTACTTCGTCAGCCCCTTAAGCATGTTAAGAAGCTGCAGATCCGACTCCGTCACCCTTATTCCCGTTTTGTATTCCGTTCCGTCAGGATACCTTACTGCAACGGCAATCTCCTGATCTGCGCAAAAGCCCTTGCTGTTTACATCATTAATGAACGTCTCCACCTTCGGGTGATTGTTCATGAATTTCTCCTTTGCCTGTTTCGCTGCCATGAGCATCTGAAAATTAAACATTGTTCTTCCTCCATTCTTCCCGGCTCCCGCCGGAGATCTCATCCCATACCGGCATCCATCGGGCAGCTCATCACAACCCGTGCCGAATCCATCGGGCAATCCGTGCCGGCTCCCTGTCATAAAAAAGAACCCGGGAGGTTCCCAGGTTCTGTCTGCGTCGTTTCGTCTTATTTAACTGCGTCCTTCAGAGCCTTGCCTGCCTTAAATGCAGGAACCTTTGAAGCCTTAATGCTGATTTCCTCGCCTGTCTGAGGGTTTCTTGCCTTTCTTGCAGCTCTTTCTCTTACTTCGAAAGTTCCGAATCCGATCATCTGTACCTTTTCGCCCTTCTTCAGAGCTGATGCCATTTCATCAAATACTGCGGCTACTGCTGCGCCTGCATCCTTCTTTGACAGACCTGCACTCTTTGCTACTGCTTCAATTAATTCAGTTTTATTCATGTTACTTTCCTCCGTTACTGCTGAGATTACAAACATTTCCCATACATATTCCTCTTTACTACAGTTGCTATTATAACACAAAAGGTCTCTTTGTTAATATTTTTTTGGCAACATGCCAAAAATATGTTTCACCGCAAATACTGCCCCGGATTCACCTCCGGATTACCGGAACCACAGTTCCATCTGCACATGGGGAATGTCATCCTTCAGGAACTCCCCGGATATCTGTCTGAAGCCGTATTTCTCGTAATATCCAATCACATAGGTCTCTGCTTCAATAAAGAGCCTGTCCGCCTTCATCACATCCCCGGCGACCCTGATGCCCTCCTCCAGAATTCTGCCTCCCAGGCCGTTGCCGTGCTCCAGAGACAGGACCCTTCCCATCTGAACCGTGAGGGGCTCCTCCTCTATAGTGTAGAGTCTCAGGTATGCGTGAACTCTCCCGCCGTTAACACTCTCGGAATCATCCTCCCAGAAGAAAACATGGTACTCGTAGTCGCAGTCGTCACAGTCCTGGTAGACACAATCCTGCTCCACAACGAAGATTTCTGCCCTGGATCTCATGCATTCATAAAACTCCGGAACAGTGAGCTCGCTGTACTTTTTCACAACCGTTTTCATTGCTTTTGCATCCTTTCTCTTTTCTTGATTTCCTCCCAGAGATCAAGACCTTCATCAACGCCGGAAACATCGATATTCCCGAAAACATGAGGGTGCCTTCTTATCATCTTCTCGCTTACGCACTGAACAACATCGTCTATTGTGAATTCCCCTGCCTCGGCGGCAATCTGGGAATGGAGCACAATCTGAAGCAGAACATCACCCAGCTCCTCGCAAAGGTGCTGCCAGTCCCCCTCGTCAATTGCCTCCAGCGCTTCGTTTGCCTCCTCAACCATGTGCTTCTTAAGGCTCTTGTGGGTCTGCTCCCTGTCCCACGGGCATCCATCCGGCTCCCTGAGCCTTCTGATAATATCCACAAAATCCCCGAAGGTGTACTCCCTGTCCCGAACCTCCTTGAGAAACCTGTCGATTTCCGCCATAATGTCCGGGTTTTCTACCCTCTCGGGATTGCCCCTCACAACGGTCTCGCTGACCTTGATTCTGTCCGGAAGAGCCAGGGCATCTACCATGGAATTCATCTTGCCCCTCTCATAGCCTCCAAGATCCAGAGTAACGTATTCGAAGCTCAGGCCGCGAAGAGTCTCTTCTATCTCTTCGCCCATATCCCGGAGCTTCTCCATTTCCTCCCTAAGGAGCTCCAGCCTGGCCATGAACCTGGTCTCGTTGCCGCTGACCTTCCCGGCGATTTCGTGGCACCTCACCCTCACCTGGGTGAAGCCCGCCCCCTTAAGGAATTTCTCCGCCGCCCCAACGGCTTCAAGCTTCTCCGCAGTTACGGTTTCTCCATATGGAATTCTTGAAACAAGGCATGCAAAGGCAGGCTTTGCCGCAACAAGTTTCCCCTCCGGAATATCCATCCGGGAAAGGGCCTGTCTGATTTCATCCTTAGTAAGCCCCGCCTCCAGGAGAGGGCTCAGTACGCCCAGTTCCCGGACCGCCTTGAATCCCGGTCTGTAGTCATCCATATCATCGGCATTTGTCCCGTCACACAGAACGCTTCCCACCATCTCGGTCCGTTCCTTAAGCATTCCGAAAATCTCCCTCTTGCAGTGATAGCACCTGTCTGCAGGGTTGCGCTTTATCATGCTTATCACATGAGAGGCGTCGATTTTTTTGTGGGCAATTCCCAGCCTGTCGCAGAGGCTCGAGGCATAATCCGTCTCCTCCCGGGCAAACTGGGGTCCCGTGGCGGTAATGGCAGCAACCCTGTCTCCCTCACCGGCTCTGCAGTAGGTTTCATATGCAAAGGCAAGGAGGAATGTGCTGTCCACTCCCCCGGATAGCGCAACAGTCATCCTGCTGCAGCCCAGTATTATTTCTTCAAGTTTTTTAAGCTTACTATCCAACATCCTGTTTCCTTCTCTCTATTAAAACAGCAGCCGGCTCTTCCTGCCGGCTGCGTATCAATTACAGCTCCAGTTCACTGTACCTGCCGAGAAAATCTCTCATGATTCTCTCTATTGCAGCGCAGCCTCCCCTGTCATCCGAGGCGATATTCATCGGCAGCAGCGGATCGTGAAGAGATTTCCTGAGAAGACACCAGCCCCGGGCCTTCCCCGTGAAGTTTATTCTGACGCCTTCGTAATTCGGTTCCTCCAGGGACATGCCCTCCTCTGCCTTTGCAAAGGCTTCAAGCTCCTCAAGAACCCTGTCTCCGTATTCGCCGAAATCCGCGCAGGTGATAGGAATTCTAATCTCCTTCTCGTCAGCGGGATTCTCCAGCTTCTCGATTACGCTGTCTATCTTAAGACCCCGGGCGTGAAGCTTCGCCGCCTTGATTACAATCTTTGTGGCCAGATATGCGCCGTCATCCAGGAAGTAGTTTTCCTTCAGTGCGGCATGACCGGAGGTTTCGATTGCCAGCTGGCAGTCAATGCCCTCTCTGTTAAGCTCAATTGCCTTGTTTATTACGTTCCTGTAGCCTCTCTTGAATCGCAGGTGCTTAAGCCCCAGCTCCTTCTCCAGGAATTCCGTAAGCTGTCTGCTGGTAATGCTGTCGGTAACCACCGTTGTTCCCGGGTGTTCCTCTGCTACCAGAGCTGCCGCCATGGCAACGATTCCGTTTCTGGCAATTTCTCTGCCCCTGCTGTCAACTGCTGCAGATCTGTCCACATCGGTGTCAAAGATCAGTCCCAGATCCGAACCGCTTATCACCGTCTGCATTGATATGGCGTTCATGGCTTCCCTGTCCTCAGGATTAGGTGCGTGATGCTCAAACATGCCGTCAGGTTCCAGGAACTGGCTGGCGCTGATGTCTGCTCCCAGAGGCTTGAGGACTCTGGTTGCAAAGAATCCACCGCCGCCGTTGCCGGCATCCACGGTAATCTTCATGCCTTCCAGAGGCCTTTCCCCATTATCCGCTCCCTTGATTATCAGCTCTCTCAAGTGCCTGCAGTAAGGTGTCATGATGTCAGCCTTCTCGGCCTCGAACACCAGCTTTCCCAGTCTGTGGACCTGCTTTCCCTCCATTGGAGGCTCTCCCAGCTTTGCCAGCTGAACATCCCTGTCAGCAGCGTATTCAAGGATTACTGTTATGTCCTTCTTGTTCAGTCCGCCATCGGCAGTAAAGAACTTGAATCCGTTTCTGTTATACGGCAGATGGCTGGCAGTTATCATAACTGTTCCGTCGCATTTGAATTCCGGAAATACTGTGGCCATGAACATAGCCGGTGTGGATGCCAGATCAAAGTCATATACCCTGCATCCGTAAAGTCCGAATCCGTCCATAAGTCCGTCCAGAAGTCTCGGCCCCGAGGTTCTGGGATCTCTTCCTATGGCAAGGACAAGCTCCTCCGGCTTCTTGCCGAGCTTCTCTGTAAGCCAGATAACAAAGCCTATGGCAATGTTCTTGGCTTCATCCTCTCGTAAAGACAGAGGTTCCCCCGGAACCCCTGTTAATGATACTCCTCTGATGTCGCTGCCGTTCTGCAGCTTCTGATATTTCTTAAACATGTCTCTGCTGTACGCCTTCCTCAATAACCAGCTTCTTCAGCCTGTCAATGTGAACATCCGCCGCCTCTCTCGCCTCATCCGGACTGTTTTTCTCGATGGCACCGAGAATGGCTGCATGTTCCTCAGGCATGTTTTCCGCTCTCTTGAAATTATCGTAGTAAATGTATCTGAATCTGAGAACCAGCTCCTGCAGCTGTTCAATCATCTGCACAAGAATCTTGTTGTGGCATGAGTCCACAATTATTCTGTGGAACCTGGTGTCGTATTTTATCATGTCCTCCATACTGCCGCTTGTTACAGCCTCGTTGTAATGCTCGGAAACAGTCTTCAGCTCCTCCAGCTGTGCCGGCTGCATTCTGTCCGCAGCGAAGTAGGCTGCCAGCCCTTCAAGATCCTGCCTTACCTCCAGGATTTCAACCATGTCCTCTGTTGAAATCATAGATGCATAGGCGCCCTTTCTCGGCTCGATTGTAACCAGCCCTTCCTTCTCCAGCTTTCTTATGGCCTCTCTGATAGGCGTTCTGGAAACACCCATCTCGTCGGCAAGCTCAACCTCCATCATTCTCGTTCCGGGAATGATTGCTCCTGTGAGGATCTGAAGCTTCAGTTCCTCATAAACCATTTCTCTTAACGGCTTGTGATTTTGAATATCAAAATTTAGCATGTTGTCCTCGTCCAGTAACTTTCCCTGTTATCTTCTTTCATTTTACGGCATATACTTTTGGCCTCGTCCATACTGTCAGTAAGAGCGAACACCGTCGGCCCGCTTCCGCTCATAAGAACGGAATCCCGGCCGCACAGCTCCTGCATCTTGTTCTTTGTATACACAACAGTAGGATACTCCTTTAAAGTGAAATTTTCAAGTACGTTAACCATGTTTTTTTTCACCAGAGTCCTGTCTTTTTCGGACAGGCCTCTTATCATTTCCACGGTATCAGGACGCTCTTTTATTTCCACACTGTCTATGCCCTTGTATACCCCCGCCGTGGATACTCCCACAGGCGGTTTCGACAGAACCACATGGCTCCTGAGCGGCGGCAGAGGCTTCAGCTCAGTGCCCGTTCCCGTGGCCAGCGCACAGTGACAGGCCAGGGGATCATCTCTGAACCTCTCCTTCAGATTCTCGTTTTCTGCGGCCTGCCCCATTATGCAGAAGGGAACATCCGAACCCAGCCTTTTGCCTATGGTGCAAAGGCCCTCCACATCCAGATCAAGCTCCCACAGAACGTTCAGTCCGTGAAGAACCGCCGCTCCGTTGCCGCTGCCCCCTGCCAGACCTGCTGCCACGGGAATCCTCTTTTTAATATGGATATCCAGCTTCCCTTCGGGAAGGGGCCGGCTCTTTTCCCGGCAGAACTCCCTCATCTCCAGAGCCGCCTTGTAAGCAAGATTTCTCTCATCTGTGGGAAGGTACCGCCTGTTGGTGGACAGGTTTATCTGAAGCTCCTTTCCCTTTTCGGGATTCCATTCCATGGCAATGTCGTCACACAGCAGAATCTGCTGCATAACCATCTCCACAAGGTGCATGCCGTCCTCCCGAAGACCCTTCACATCAAGAGAAAGGTTTATTTTCCCATATGATTTCAGTTCAATTCTCTTCATTTCGTTCCTCGCCCGGGCACTAGCCTTCCCGGCTGTCAATGCTATCCAGATATTCCACTATTACATCCACATCTGCCAGGGCTCCCTTGCCCCTTGTTCCACAGGCCAGCAGGGCTGATTTCGGTTCAATGAATCTGAATCCGTAACCCCGGAGCTTTTCCATGTTTCCCTGAACTATGGGGTTTTCGTACATGTTTGTATTCATTGCAGGCGCCATTACCATCACCGCCTGATTAGCAGCTGCCACAATGGTTGAGGTGAGCAGGTCATCTGCTATACCCGATGCCGCCTTGCCTATTATATCGGCAGATGCAGGCACCACCGCCACAACATCAGCCCACTGAGCCATTTCTATATGCTTCACAACTGAAGGATCCGATTCAGTGAAGGGATCCGTCTCCACCCTTCTCTTGCTCAGGGTCTGAAGAGTCAGAGCTGTAATGAATCTGCTTCCTCCATCTGTCAGAACAACCTGAACATCGTGTCCCTTTTTCACAAGCGCACTTGTGACATCAGCCGCCTTATATGCTGATATGCTTCCTGAAACACCAAGTACAATATTCATTTCTATGCCTCCTGTTCCATTACCCGCCGTGCAATCATTTCTGCAATTTCTTCCTTTGTCTCCATGGAATCCACCCTGCCGTCTCTGTGAACAAGATAGCCTTTGTGCATTCCCCCGCCGATTTCCTTAAGATCGTTTGCCAGTACGAAATCGCATCGGTTTTTTTCCATAAGTCCTTTAGCCACGGCAATCAGCTCTTCATGGGGAACATTGCTCAGCAGCTTGAACCCCACAAGCTTCGTCCGGGGGCTCAGTTCCTTGATAATTCCGATAATCTTCGGAGTTCTCTTCAAAATAATCGCCAGATCGTCAATTGACGAACTGATCTTGTTCCCTGTAATCTCAGCTGACTCCACTCCGGTTTTTATCGCTTCCACAGTAGTCACTTTGTCCACCATGTAATCGCTCACCGCCATGGAGTGTATAACTGCATCTATGCTGTCCCTCGTGAGAATTTCAGTGAGCCTCTCCTTAAGGTCGACGGTGCCGCCGATTCTTACAGGCTCCACCTGAGGTCCCCTGGGATAATCCGCCGTTTCTCCGTGAAGGTAATACAGCTTCTCGAGCTTATCGGGATACTCCCGCAAAAGCCTTTCACCTATGGCAAGGCCCAGCTTTCCCGTGGATCTGTTCGTTATCTTCCGTACGTCATCAATGGGCTCACTTGTCCCCCCGGCTGTAATCAGTATTTTCATGTCCCTGCCCTCGTTTTCGTTTTAATTAACTAACGCAGTAATTTTATAGCCTGCCTGAATTGCTGTCAATATTTCGCCGACAGACCTGTCATACATTCAAAGGCCCGGATTTCCAGTGGGAAATCCGGGCGCTGTTAATCCTGGTTATTTACTTGCCGCTCTTTTTCTTGTTCTTGTTCTTGCCTTTGCGGTTCTTCGGATGTGTTGTACCCTTGTTTGTTCTGGATACTGCTTCCTTAGGTTCCTCAACCTTCTTGCCTTCGTCTGTTACGACTTTGAGTCTGATTGAGCTTCCTGCAGCCTTGATTGACTTCGGAGCCGATACTCTCTTGTTCTGCTCTTTTCTGATCTTCTCGATTATCTCAGCCTCAATCTCGGCTTCCTTCTCCTTCTGTCTCTTGAGGGCCTCCTCCTGCTTGGCCTTTTTCTTTGCCTCCTTGGCAACTACTTCCTCAACGCTCTTGCCGGATTTCTTGGCCTCCTTGTATGGGTTGACGCCATCCTTCAGGTTCTTCTCTTCCTTTTTCTTCTCTTCTTCCTTCTTGGTTCCTCTGATTGTGAAGAATACCATACCAACCATCATCAAAACCATGAGAACCATGTAGATGACTGTGGATCTGCTCTGATTCAGAGTTCTCAGGCTGATTGTCTGAGTCTTCCCGAACTTCGTTCCGTCTGCAGCCTGCAGGCCATCGCCAATGGTGAGAACATACTTCTCGTCACTCTTGATTTTTCCTGAATCCTTTGAGCTGAAGGTGTCTGCAGCAACCAGCAGCAGTCCTTCTTCCTCATCGCTGTAGTATACTCTGACAGGAATCTTCGATCCCTCGGAATCCTTCAGCTTGAACTCCTTGGCATTTGCCTTTCTTACCTTGCTGTTCTTCGGCTTCATGTCCTTGCTGAAGTAAATCTTAACCGAAAGGTTATCTACTGCAACGCCCTCTGTGCCATCCTCCGGTGATGATGATATCATAGTGAAGCCTGACTTGTCGGCAGCTGCTCCCGCACCGTTATCGTTTGCCGCGAACACTGCAGGTGCCGCCAGCGCCATTACCATCATCATTGCGCAGACAATTGCACTTATTCTTTTCATTACTGATTATCCTCCGACTTCCTGTCTCGTAATTTTTTGAAAAAGGTCTTCATTATTTCACTGCACTCCTCCCGGAGCAGACCTGTTTCGATCTCCGTATAATGATTCAGCTTCTTCTCCTGGGGAATGTTGAAAATGCTCCCGCAGGCGCCGCCCTTGGGATCATCGGTCCCTATGAAAAGCTTCTCAATTCTCGCCCAGACAATCGCTCCGGCACACATGCTACAGGGCTCCACCGTCACATACATGTGACAGCCGGTGAGCCGCCAGCCCCCCAGCCTTGCCGCCGCCTGTCTTATTGCCAGCATCTCGGCGTGAGCCGTGGGATCCTTTGAGGTTTCTACCAGATTGTGGGCTGCGGCGATAATCTCATCTCCCCGCACGATAACCGCACCGATGGGAACCTCTCCCATTTCCGCTGCCAGAGCCGCTTCCTTCAGGGCTTCTGCCATGAATGCCTTGTTTTTATCCATAAGCTTAATAATGTTACCACATTTTCAACCCTCAATCAAGATAGAGCTTTTCGTACTCCTCTCTGAGCATTGAGTAACATCTTACCTCTCTTATTTCGTTATTGTAAAGCCTGTAGGCTCTTCTCAGTGTTCCTTCGTAGGTGAAGCCGCATTTTTCGATGACCCGCTGACTTCTGATGTTCGTCTCGCTTGTTCTTATCATCAGCACCTCCAGCTTCAGCTCATCAAAGGCAAACCTTATCACCCTTCTGGCAGCCTCTGTCATAATTCCCTTTTTCCAGTGAGCCTTAGCCAGAGAATAGCCCATCTCCCGGCTGTTTATCTCCGGTCTGTACTTGTCAGGTTCCAGGCCGATGCTTCCGATAACTCTGCCGGTATCTTTGTCTACTATTGCCCAGGTCATGTTCTGCCTGAACAGATTCTCTATGATCAGCTTTGACTCGCTTACGCTGTCGTGGGGCTTCCAGCCCGCATGGGGTCCCACATCGGGGTCCCTGGCATAGTCATACAGATCCGGCGCATCCTTCTTTGTCCACATGCGCAGTATGAATCTTTCTGTCTCCAGGGTTGGAACCTTTACTATCTTTTTCATCATCTTGCCCTGCCGCTTTCTGTTACCGTACTGTTACCGTACCCTTGTAAGCCCTTACTCTGTCGTGCTTAGAATCTCCTTGTTCTTTTCAACCTGGCTGACCTTCATCTTTGAAGCGTCCTTCGGATCAACCTCTTCATTCAGGGCCAGAATCTCAGGTCCCAGATAAACGGTCTTGAGAACCTTGCCCTCCAGAGATATCTTGCTGTATTCGGTGAAGTTCTCACCCTTTATATAGTATTTGTCACCGATTTTGACGATTTTATCGATTTTGATTTCCTTGACACCCATCCTCATATCGCTGGCCTCATAAGGGTTGCTGCCGCCGTATATATAGTACTTGCCATAGAGCATGTCGTAGGAAAGAGCCTCCAGCTTTGCTTTGTAATCCTTGTCATCCTCATGGTTCTGGTGGAATTTCGTCATCATTCCGGCAGATATTCCCAGCCGCTCAAAGAGGTGTGATGTTATTTCATAGGTTGCAACATCCTCGTCCTGCTTTTGCATGCCGAAGTTGTTCCAGATTACATACTGGGTCTTGTAAAGGTCTCCTGTCTTCAGTTCCTCCTCCGTCATGTCCAGAGCCGGCAGGTGATCTCCGTAAACAACCAGCACTATGTCTTCATCGTATTCTTCCAGTGTTTCCGTGAGCTCCTTCAGGAAGCAGTCCATCTCGTAAATCTGGTTTGCGTAGTACTCATATCCCCACTTTTTCTCTTCGTCGGGAGCCTTGGTAACCTGAATGACAGGATCCGTGATAACCTCCTCCGTCGGATACTTGCCGTGTCCCTGAACGGAGATGGTGTAGATGTAATCCTTTCCCTTGGTGCTGTTCAGTGCGTCTAGTATGTTCTCCGTGAGAAGGGCGTCCTTGGCCCAGTTCTTCGGAGTTTTCACAACGTTGTTCATGTATTCAAGACATGTGAAGGTGTCAAATCCCAGATTCCTGAACACGGTGTTTCTGTTGTAGAACGCGCCTCTGTGGTTGTGGATGGCATGGGAGGAATATCCCAGCTGCTTCAAATCGTAAGGAACGCTTTCGCAGGTCTTCTCGGTAAGAACGCTCTTGTAAGGATACTCTCCCGGTCCGAAGAATCTGGCGCTTATTCCCGTAATTGCCTCAAACTCAACATTGGCTGTTCCGGCACCAACTGCAGGCACTGTCAGGTACCCTGATGAGCATTCCTTCAGAAGCTTTCTGAAGTATGGAATCGGATCTCTGGAATACTCGATTTCCCTGGTGAGTGTTGGGTCGATAAATGACTCCAGCTGGAGGAAAATAATGTTTGGCTTGTCTTCAGCCGAGGCTTCCTCAGAGGCTGTTTTATCATCCTTGCCGGGAGTGTATATTCCGTCATCACCCAGTTCCCCCTCATCGAAGCAGCTCTCAATCAGCTCCTTGCTGTAGTCCTTCGGCTTATCTATGCCGGTTTTTACCCAGGTTATCATGAAGGAGTAGGCCACTCCGTTATCTCTGTAGGCATAGGCCAGGTTCGGGAAGAATGTATCAAGAACCCCGAGCTTCATTCCGCCTGTTATGGACACCGCCGCAACCAGGATGATAACAACAACCGACGCCGCCGCCTTCCTGAAGTCAACCTTGCCCTCCAGCTTAGGTGTCTTCCTGAAGAGAATGATAATTGCCAGCACGAACACCACCGCTCCGGCCCCTATCATGATGAGGCTCTTCACTGAGAAGTAGTTTGTCATTATCGACTGAGCTTCACTAAGTGTTGCCAGGTCCTTAACATTAAACGGGGTCATTCTGTTAATGAGGATAACGCCGTTGATTATTCCTATCGCCAGCCATAAGGAGGAGAGCATGCATGCTGCGAAAATCCTCCGTCTGAAGAACATGGACAGGGAAATTACCGCCATGATAAGCATGGTGTTGCAGAAGAACACAAGAGGGTGCTCAAAAATAAAAATCACAGCCGCAATGGGTGACAATCTTCCCAGGGCTTCTATTATCAGATCCAGCACCAGCGCTGTGATAAACAGCATTAGTACGGAATTCCTGTTTACTTTACTAAATATCTCTTTCAGCTTTTTCATTTACCACCTCATCTGCCAGCCGTCCGAATTCTTCCATTGTCAGGGTTTCGGCCCGCCTGCCAGGATCAATCCCTGCATTTTCAAGTATTCTTCTCACTGTATCCTTTTCCATTCCCCCTGCGGATGACAGCGAGTTCAGAAGAGTCTTTCTCCTCTGTGCAAAGGCAGCCTTGACGCAGGAAAAAAACACCTTTTCGTCTGCTGCCTGTATTCTCTTTTCTTTAAGGGGAACAAGATTCAGCACCGTGGAGTCCACCTTGGGCTGGGGAATGAAAACATCCCTGGGCACAGAGGCCACCTTGTTCACATCGCAGTAGTACTGCACTCCCACGGAAATCGCACCATAGGATTTCGTTCCCGGGCCCGATCTGATTCTGTCCGCAACCTCTTTCTGCATCATTATGGTAATGGATGCGGCGGGAACCGCCTCCTCCAGAAGCTTCATGATTATCGGAGTCGTTATGTAGTGAGGAAGATTTCCTATTATCCGGACATCTCCCGTGAAGGTTCCCCCTTCCGCTTCCTCCCGGATGATTTCCTTGAGATCCGTTTTGAGAATGTCCCTGTTGAGAATCCGCACATTATCAAATCCCCCAAGGGTCTCCTTGAGTATGGGTATCAGCTTTTCGTCAATCTCAACGGCCACAACCCGGGCAGCCCTTTCCGCCGCCTCTGCAGTCAGCACCCCTATTCCCGGTCCGATCTCGATTACCAGATCCTCCGGTCCTATGTCCGCTCCTTCAATTATCTGTTCCAGGACATTTCTGTCGGTAATGAAGTTCTGCCCCAGACTCTTTGACAGCTTGAAGTTGTGTCTGTCTCTTATTTCTTTTATTGTCGAAGGTGAATATAATTCCATTCAGATTTTCCTCAATGCCTCTTCCACTTCCTCTGCTCCGATTCCGAAGCTGTTCAGTCTTCGGAGAAAAGTTCGGGAATTGCAGTTTCCGATTCCCAGGAGCTTTCCCAGTTCCTTTCGCCGTTCTCCCGACCCCTCCCTGCCGGAGAGCCCCCAGCTGAACATCATGTCTGCTGTTATTGAGTCCTCACCTTCAATCTGGGTTACATGGGCCTTCCGAAGGGCTTCCCTTATGCTTTCAGGATCAGCGTTTTCGATTCCGATATCCCCGTTTTTTTCTGCGGCATCCCTGTCAAGAAAGGCCTGACCTGCCGAGGGGAATCTTTCTGTAATGCGCTTTCTTATCTGCTCCCCTGCGTGATCGGGATCCGTGAATACAATTATTCCCGTGCCGGCCTCTGCCCTGGCTATAAGCTCCCAGGTTTCCTGCCTTATTCCGTATCCGTGGGTTTCTATGGTCAGTGCGTCAACACTGCGTTTTATAGCGGCAGTATCGTCCCTGCCCTCTACTATGATGGTTTCCTTAATTTTCATCTGGAATATATATGGTCTCTCCCGGCTTAACCAGCTTCAGCTTTTCCCTGGCCTGCTCCTCTATGCTCTCCTTGTCGTTGATGTTTTTCAGGTCTTCCTTCAGCTTGGCCTTTTCTTCCTTAAGCTGCTCCTGTTTCTTCAGAACCTCATGCTGCTCTTTCTTGAGCATCACAATTCCGGTAATGGAAGCACACAAAAATCCCAGCATCACAACGATAATAAGACCCACCAGGATTCTCCTGAAGCTCTGCTTTTTTCTCAGAGCTCTCTTTCTCCTGATTCTCCGTTCATCGCTTGCCGTCCGCTCCCGCTCAGCTTCCTCCCGGGCGGTTTGCCGCTTTTGCAGCCTTTGCTGTCTGGCTTCCTCCATGTTGATGACCCTGCTGCTTTTTTTGAATTGTCTGCTTCTTCTCTTCTTTCTGGCCATTATGGTAAGTAGTTTCTTGGATTTTTGAAGGTTCCGTGATCCAGAACACCGAAATGGATGTGGGATCCGAAGCTGTTTCCTGTATTACCCGCTTCAGCAATGTGCTGTCCCTGGAACACCTTGTCCCCTACGCTTACGCAAAGGCTGCTGTTGTGGGCATAATATGTCTGAACGCCGTTCTGATGATCGATAATTACCAGATTTCCGTATCCTCCCATCCATCCAGCGTGGACTACAGTTCCTCCGTCGGATGCCAGCACGTCGTTTCCGGTGCTGCATCCCATATCAATTCCCTGGTGCTGTCTTCCCCAGCGCCATTTGAACTCAGATGTTACAACATATGTTCCCGGATTAGCCGGCCATATGTATGTTCCGGAGCCTACCGTAGGAGGTCTCTCCTTGGTTCCTATGCGCACGATTTTCTCAACAGGCTCCTTCTTCATATCTGTTTCCAGATTTTCCGTTTCTACAACCTCACCGTTAATCGAAAGGGTTCTGTCCGTAACCTCGCTTACGCCCTTTTCACCCTTCTGATCAACCTCTGTGTATCCCTCGTAAAGATCCTTGTCCTTTTTCTTTACGGTCTCGTAGTCTATTTTCTTCTCGTATGTTCTGACTTCGGTGATTCTTACGGTCATTATCGGAGCGACCTCATGGAGTATGATGGTGCTTCCCACCGGCAGGGTGTTCACATCAACATTCACATTGTCCGCCTCAATCTCCTCAGGAGTTACGCCGTGATTTTCTGCTATGCTGTCAAGGGTATCTCCCCTCGCGATTGTATAAACCACTTCCTTTACGGAATCAGTGGAGAGCTTTTCCACCATTTCCGCCTCTGACATAACATCCTTCATTGGCGTCTTGCAGGTGCTGATTTCAATGTCTTCTACGATTTCAGCCTTCTTTATCTCGGCGCCCTCTTTGCCGCTGGCATACTTGTTCTTCATGTCCTCCAACACTGATGCGGCAGTCTCCTTGGTGCTTACGGCACCGGCCTTTTTGCCGTTAATGTATATGCCGTAGGACTTCACGTTAACATCTCCCATGTAGGTAAGCCTTTTGAGAATTTCCTCCTGGGAGTCAATTACGATATCCTTGTTGAAGGTGAAAACTCTGTTGAAGGAGATGTCATCACTCGGATCGATAACAACGTTCATCTGCTTCTCCTCAGACAGAGCAGTCTGCACCATTCCCGTAATCCGAAGCACATCATCCTTGCTCTTCACATATCCCAGATCAATACCGTTATATGCATATGAATAGGCAGTCATGTAATTGAATACGCCTGCCGTACCCACTGCCACCATAAGAAGCACAGATAGTGTGACTATAATCTCCTTGCTCCTTCTGCCGCAGAAACCCTGAACACTCTGCCACCTCTTGTACAGTACCGTGTTTTTTCTCCGCTCTCTTCTGGCCTCCGCCAGCTTTACTGCCGTGGCACGGGCTTCGCTCTTGATTCTTTCACTTTCTATTATCAGTTTTTCCCTGTCATCCTCATGGGCAGTCTTCTTGATTTCCTTTCTCTTGCTTATTCCAAGCAGATCAAATAATGAAAATGCAGGAACAGGCTGAATTTCTGTCTGAACCGTGGTGCCGTGTACGGCAACAATTCCGCCGCCCATGTCCGCGGCCTTCTGCGCGAACTTTTTCTTTTTTCTCAGCTCGTTCTTTCTGGCTCTCTCCGCCTTGAGCTGCTCCTTGCGGACTTTTTTCTCCGCTGCCTTCCTGTTTCTGTTTTCTTCTCTTATTCTGTAAGCTTCAGCCCTTTCAGCTTCCCGCTTCTTACGCTGAATCGCCCGCTGTTCTTCGATAAACCTTTCTCTTTCAGCCTTTATGCGCTGCTTCTCGTATCGCTTCTCTGCGGCATCCTTCTTTTTCTGTGCCCTCGCAAGTCTTGCTGCTTCCGCAGCTTTAACCCTCTCGGCCTCTCTTCTTGCCTGCTCCGCAGCCTTGCGGGCAGCAGCCGCTCTGCGCTCCTCCTCCTGAATTCTGCGCCTTTCCTCTTCTTTCCTGAGGCGAAGTTCTTCCTGTCTTTTTCTTTCCTGCTGCTCTCTGAGGATTGCCTCCTGCCTGAGACGTTCCTGTTCCATCTGCTCTTTCTGGAGCTGGATTTCCTTAAGCTTCTGTTCCGAACTGCTTCTCTTTTCCAGAGCCTCGGCATGGAGTCTTCGTCTTTCGCTTCTGTTCAGCTCTGCACGGAGTTCCGCCTTCTGGCGCTGCTTCTTCATCTCGGCTTCCCGTTCCTCAGCCTCCTTGAGAGCTCTTCTCTTTTCTATGGCTTCCTGCTGCTTGGCTGCCAGCTTTTCCCTGGCCTCCTCCCGGCGTATCTGGGCAACCTTCATTCTGGCAGTCTTCTCCATTCTGTCCTCGCGAATGGCCTGCTGTTCCTCGGCATCCCTTTTCGCCTGCTGAAGAACTGCCAGCTCTGCCGCCCTTACCTCCTCGCTGTCAATATGAGAATCTCCCGGCAGTTCCTTCCTGCTCTCTTCCTCCTTTTCCCGGACAGCAGAAACAGACTCTTCACCCGGCGGCGTGGAGTCTGCAATTCCTTCGGTTTTCGCTTTCAGTTCTTCAATTTTCGCCTTCAGATTCTGCACGTCACTGAAGGCTTTCTTGACAGTATCATTCTGATCCATTATTTCTTTATCTTTTTCTTCAGCAGCTGAATTTTCTCCTCTGTTATCTCTCCAAAGCATTGGCACCTCTCTCCTGTTTCAAGCATTCCTGTATCCTTGCATTTCGGACAGCTGTACTCCATGTCCATATAGTCCAGCTCGAACCCGTTGTCCGTCATCAGTACTGCTCTCTTCATGTTAAGCGTGTCTATCGTTTCTTTTATCTTTTCTATTTCTTCCCTGCCGTTTATCCGGCCGGTTGCGATTATTCTCGTTATTTCGGAGGTGAGTCCCCTCTCCTCTTCATCAATCTCCCGGATTTCAGGAACCTTCCCGTATACCTCTTCCTTTCTTGCCTTTGCACGGGCTCCGTTCAGGGCTCTCAAGGCTTCGTAGTATTCCATCTTGTCCCCGGCGGTGATTCCGTTCTTCTCCGGTCCCCCCTTTTCCTCGTGCCAGTTCACGAGAATTTTGTTCACGTAGTTTATGTTGGGGCTGGAGATTCCGGCGGTCTTGCTGCAGGCCTGCAGCACCGAATCCATGTTGAATTTCAGGCTGTCAAACCAGGAATCCATAATCCGCCGCTCCTCTTCGGTTGGGCTTCTGTGAAATCCCAGGGCCTGGAACACTCTCCTGTATGCCTCTGCTCTTTCCTCCAAAAGCTCCATGTGTTCGTTTATGTCTTCAATTGTTCTGTATCCGTCTTTTACCCAGTTTCTGACTACGGCTCCGACGTAGTTCACCGCCTTCTTCTTTTTCTTGGCGCAGTATTCAAACGCAAAGGCAACAACCTCCGGTTCTGTTCCGAAGTCCTCAATCCATGAGGCGATTTCATTCATTTCGCTGCCGCTTATTATGCGACCGGTTGCCTTCTCAATGCGGCTGAACATGTTTCTGTATTCGCTGCTTGACATCTGGCCGGTAACACCGCGATCAGCCTGCATGTAACCCCTTTCCTCCTGGGGTCCGTAGAGCTTCTCCTTCAGCAGCACAAATTCCACATCGTATTCAAGCAGGTTCTCCCGGGAAATGTTCGTCTTCCTGATAACTCCCAGGTTTTCCCAGTATGTCCATGCCTTAAGCACATCCTCGATATTCATCGCCAGCTGCTTGGCAATATCCTCATTGCTCAGGGAAACACCTAGCTCCGCGTTCATGAGAGCCAGCAGATACACCTTCACATAATCTCCCGGCGCCCCTGTCATGTACTCGTTAATGAAAAGATTCTCCACCGGAGTATCAAGAAGATAATATTCTTTTGTCTTTTCTTTCTTAAAACCCATGTTCTAAAATCCGCCGAAGCTGCCGCTGCCGGCACTGTCCACAAATTTCGTTATCTTATCCAGCCATGCCACTCTCACGGTTCCCGTTGAACCGCTTCTCTGCTTGGCTATTATCACTTCGCATTCTCCCAGAGCCTCAGACTCCTTGTTGTAGTAGTCGTCTCTGTAAAGGAACAGCACTATGTCCGCATCCTGCTCTATGGAGCCCGACTCTCTCAGGTCTGCCAGCATCGGTCTGTGATCTGTTCTCTGTTCCGGAGCACGGGACAGCTGGGACAGAACGATAACCGGGCAGTCCAGCTCTCTGGCCAGGAGCTTCAGGTTTCTGGTAAGTACGGAAACCTCCTGGGTTCTGGAATCAGCCCTGCCCTCTGTATTCATCAGCTGCAGGTAGTCGATGATAATCATGTCCAGCTTACCCTCAGCCTTGAGCCTTCTGCACTTGCTCTTCATTTCCATTATGCTCAGCCCCGGGGTATCGTCTATGTAAATGGGAGCCTTTGCCAGTATTTCCATGGCTACGGTGAAATCCGTCCAGTCACGCTGCTCGAGGGTTCCCGTTCTTATCTTCTGCATCTCCACCTTTGATTCCATGGCGAGAAGTCTGGCGCTGAGCTGCTCCATGGCCATTTCCATGGAGAATATCATTACGGATTTTCCTGCCTTTGTGGCAGCATTAAGAGCCAGAGACAGTGCAAAGGCCGTCTTGCCCATGCCGGGTCTGGCTGCGAGTATGATAAGGTCGGATTTCTGCCAGCCGGAGGTTTTGGCATCCAGCTCTCTGAAACCTGTTGTTACTCCTGTAATGCCCCCCTTCTGCTTGGCTGCCAGATCCATGGCCTCGATGTTTCTTGCCAGGATATCCTTGAGAGGCGTGTATTTTCCCTTGTTTTTTGACTGGGATATATCAAATATTCCGTTTTCCGCGTAGTCCAGCAGCTGGTTCGCATCCATGCTCTTGTCGTATCCCTTGGCGACGATTTCATCCGCCTTGGCAATGAGCCTTCTTATCATGGCTTTCTCCACCACGATTTTGGCGTATTCCCCTGCGTTGGCTGTTGTTGGAATGGCTGAGGCGAGACCTGCAATATATGCCCGGCCTCCCACCATGTTAAGGCTTCCCCTCTTGTCCAGCTCTTCAGATACCGTCAGGGCGTCAACGGGAGCGTTTTTTCTGGCCAGCTCGTATATGACGGAAAAAATTTCCTTGTTGTTGGGATCGTAGAAGTCATCTGCCGATGTGATTTCCAGCACATCGTACATGGCGTCCGGGGAAAGCAGGGCTGCCCCCAGTACGGATTGTTCCGCTTCCAGATTGTGTGGAGGGATTCTCTCTTCCATTTGTATTCCTCTTGCTATGATTCTGACCGCTTATTCTGCGGTTACTTCCACCTTCATCTTAGCTGATACTTCAGGGAACAGCTTGATTGTTACCTGAGTTTTTCCTGCCTGCTTTATCGGTCCTTCCATTTCGATTTTCTTCTTGTCCACATCAATGCCTTCCTGATCCTTCAGGGCTTTAGCGATATCCATTGATGTTACGGAACCAAACAGCTTGCCGTTTTCTCCTCCCTTTGATTTCACGATAAGTGTAATCTTTTCCAGTTCAGCAGCCTTCTCCTCTGCTGCAGCCTTCTGCTCTGCTCTCTTCTCTTCGGCAATTGCCTTCTGCTTTTCAAGGCTTCTTACATTTCCCTGGGTAGCTTCCTTGGCCAGTCCCTTAGGTATAAGTCTGTTTCTGGCATAACCGTCGTTTACCTTAACAACATCCCCTGCCTTGCCTGTTCCTTTTACGTCCTGTGTCAGGATTACTATCATGATTTTATCCTCCTATTGTGTTGTTTTTGTGCAGATATTCATCAATCTGTTTAAGAATTTCTTCCGGTGATATGTCTGTTTTCATTCCTGCCGTATTCATGTGTCCTCCGCCGCCGAAGTGTTCCATGATATACTGCACGTTTATGTTTCCAAGGGATCTGGCGCTTACCACCGTTTCTCCCTTTTCGTTTACTCCCGCCACGAAGCTGGCTTCGATGCCCTTAATGGTGAGCAGCTCGTCTGCCACCTGGGAGTTTATTATCTGAGTGTTCAGGGTCTGGCCTTTGCATATTGACATGGCTATGCCGTCCTCGAATATTTTCGCATCGGCGATACCCTCGGCTCTGGCTCTGAAGTTGTCAGCGTTGTCCTGAAAGTACCTTCTCACATTCTGGAGATCGGCTCCCGCCCTCTTGAGCCAGGATGCGGCTTCAAAGGTTCTGACTCCGGCCTTCACAGCGAATCTGTTTGTGTCCAGCGTAATTCCCGCAAGCAGCGCGTCGGCCTCCACCTTGGTGATGGATTTCCTGTCCACCATGTACTGCAGTATTTCCGTAACCAGCTCCGATGCCGAAGATGCGTAGGATTCCATATATGAAAGGGTCTGTCCCTGCAATACATCCTCCGCCTTCCTGTGGTGGTCTATTACCGCCAGCCTGCTTACCGCCTCAACCAGCTTCATGGATTCCACCAGCATCGGCCTGTGGGTATCCATGACTATTACCAGGGATTTCTCCTCCACCAGCGCCAGGGCCTTTTCTTCTGAGACGAATTCATAGTCCCCCGTTGCCTTTGCATCTTCTATGATGCTGTTCATGGTTTCGTTGTACTCTCCGAGAACTATATATGTATCCCGGCCTGTTGTCTTGGCAAGCCTGCTGATTCCCAGGGAGGAACCGAAGCAGTCCATGTCCGGATTGCTGTGCCCCATGATGAAAATGTTTGAGGACTGTTCCATTAGGGTCTTCAGTGCGTGGCCAATTATTCTTGACTTGCCCTTGTTTCTCTTCTCCACGCTCTGGGTTCCCCCTCCGTAATACTGGAAGGTTCTGACGTTTTTCACCACTGCCTGGTCGCCGCCTCTTCCCAGGGCCATATCCAACGCTTCCTGGGCGTATTCATCGGCTTCCGCCAGAGTCTTGCCGCCTACGCCTACTCCTATACTTAATGTTACAGGGAATTCTGTTTCCACCTCGATAGCTCTGGCTCTGTCAAGAATTTCAAAATTGCCTGCTATTATTTCCTCGTAGTTCTTGTGGGTGATTGCCAGTTCGTACAGGTTTTCCTTGTATCGTGCCACCATGGCTCCCATCTCTGCCCCCCAGCCTCTTATCAGTCTGTCGATTTCCACGGCAATTTCCAGCTCACGCTGTTCGCTTTCCTCGGCAATCAGCTCGTCCATGTTGTCTACGTTTACAAGAAGGATGTAAACCCTTTCGTTGTTATAAAGCTCCTTAAGCTTCTCGTAGGCAGTCACATCCACGAAGTTCATTATTATGGATCTGTCCTCCTGAACCTCGTCACCTTCCCGCTCGCTTCCTAAAAAGCTGCAGGCTATCCTGAAGTTTTTATCGTTTCTCTTGATATACAGAGGTGTGTCGTCTGTTGCCGCCTTGATGAAATCGTTCATCTTTATCCCGGTCAGCGCGAAAATGTCATAATCCACAATGCCGTCGTACTTGAACACTTCTGCAATTTTTCTGCTTGCTCTGGTAACCTTCCCCTGGGGGCTCACAATGCACATCGGCATCGGCGTATAATAGGCCAGAAGCTTTTCTATTCGTCCTGCGTACATCTCATTCTCCATTCATGGGCACACTAAGGCATATTTTCGTAACCTATATTATAACAAGAACCGAAGCGGATTGCAAAGGCAGATAGGCCGGTATCCGGCAGGCGGCGGCAGCGGGCCGTCTCCTGCAGTCCGCCATGCAATATAAAAGTCCTCAGTGCCTGCATGTCAGGCATTGAGGACTTCATGGATTACTGTTTTTTTCAATACGCCGAATTAGTCAGCAACATATGGCAGCAGTGCCATGATTCTGGCCTTCTTGATTGCCTTTGTTACTTCTCTCTGGTGAATTGAGCAAGTACCTGTGATTCTTCTAGGAAGGATCTTACCTCTTTCAGTTATGTACTTCTTGAGGGTATCAACGTCCTTGTAATCGATTTTCTTAGTCTTATCTGCGCAGAACTGGCAGACTCTCTTTCTTCTCATTCCGCCGCCGCGTCTTTTGTTATCATAAGCCATTGAAATGGTCTCCTTTCTTTAGGATTTTTTAGAATGGAATGTCATCATCCTGTAATGATGTGAAGCCCTCGTTAGGAATATCCATGGCCTGTCCGCCCTGAGGCTGACCTGCCGGTGCCCCGTAGCTTTCCTGAGGCTGATATCCGCCGCCCTGGCCTGCGCCCTGGCTGCTTGAGAGGAATTCCACTCCGCCGTAATTGTTAGCAATTACTTCTGTTGTATAGACGGTTCTGCCGTCCTTTTCATAACTGCCCGTCTGGATTTTGCCGTTGACACAGACCTTGCTTCCCTTCTTCAGATATCTGTCGCAGTTTTCAGCAGTTTTGCCGAATACCACGATAGGAATGAAGCTTGTTCTCTGCCTGTCACCGAAGCCGTCGTTTACAGCCACGGTGAATCTGCAGACTGCAGTCTGGTTCTGGCCTGTTGAATATCTCAGTTCCGGGTCTCTGGTCAGGTTCCCAATAAGTATAACACTATTCATGCTTGTTCCCCCTTCAGATTCTTATTTCTGATCTCTGTTATCAATCAGGTGTCTCATAACGTTGTCTGAAATCTTGAGTCTTCTGTCGAGTTCCTTAGGCAGTGTTGGTGCAGCCTTGAACTCAATAACAACGTAATATCCTTCAGTCTTCTTCTGAATTGGATATGCGAGCTTTCTCATTCCCCATACGTCTACATTTCCGACTTCGCCTTCTGAAGCGATAATTTCCTTAACTGCTTCGATTGTGGCTTCTTTCTTATCGTCTTCCAGTGTAGGATCGATGATGAACATTACCTCATAATTTGTCATTGTTTCACCTCCCTGTGGACTAGATGGCAACCCCTTTCGGGTTGCAAGGATACGCATCGAACCCTGTGCCCGATGCCACGTGCAAACACACGCCTATATATTATACATCAGATTGGACACAAATCAAGAATTTTTTCTGCGCCCTTTCGTTCCCCGGCCATATTGAAATTATATGCCACTTTATGTATCATTACTTTGTACAGCTTCCATCGCCTGATCAGGCGGCGGCCACGAAAGGAATTCTGATGAGCGGAATAATAAACACTATAGTATCCC
>X136_Domestic_Pig__coassemble_65_pt1 | contig 22476 bp, 36 predicted proteins | sample X136_Domestic_Pig__metabat2_low_PE_007 | metagenome-assembled genome bin X136_Domestic_Pig
TTGCCGGGGTGCCGGGTGCCGGGAGAAGCGCTTTCCGCAGGAGCCCCTGCAATGACCAGCGAAATGAGCATGGGGAGCGGCTAAAGGTCAGCAATGTTTGAGCGCACCGGCGCGAGTTTTGCTGACCTTCCGCGAGCTGCGAATGAGCGCGGCTCATTGCGGGTGACGAGGACGAAGCTTCCCCGGCAACCGGCACCCCGGGAAATAAAAAAAGCTGCTGCACTGTCAACGTAGTGCAGCAGCATATTTTTTAGTTATCCCGAAATTAAACCAATTCGAGGAATACTACTTCTGCAGCGTCGCCTCTACGAGGTCCAAGCTTCAGAATTCTTGTGTATCCGCCCTGACGGTCCGCATACTTAGGTGCGATTTCTTCAAATAACTTAGTTACTACTGATTCATCATAGATGTAAGCCATAGCCTGTCTTCTGGCGTGGAGATCACCGCGCTTACCCAGCGTAATCATCTTCTCAGCCTGTCTTCTGGCTTCCTTAGCTCTGAATTCAGTTGTCTGGATTCTGCCTTCTCTAAGCAGGTCAGTTACCAGATTTCTCAGCATAGCTTTTCTATGAGCTGAATCTCTGCCTAATTTTCTGTATCCTGGCATTTCTGCTTTCCTCCTGTTAATTATTTCCGTGCCGAGGCACGTATTTCAGTTATTCGTCACTTTCTCTTAAACTCAGGCCAAGTTCTTCCAGCTTGTGTTTAACTTCATCCAGTGACTTCTTACCAAGGTTTCTAACCTTCATCATGTCTTCTTCGCTCTTCATTGTCAGCTCTTCAACTGTGTTGATTGCCGCTCTCTTCAGACAGTTGAATGATCTTACCGAGAGTTCAAGCTCTTCGATAGTCATCTCCAGCGCCTGAGTAGCAGGATTGCCTGGTTTCTCAACCAGAATATCCATGCCCTCTGCCGAGTCGTTGAGGTCAACGAACAGCTTCAAATGTTCCTGCATGATTTTAGCACCAATTGAAACGCCTTCACTTGGTGTAATGGATCCGTCTGTCCAGATTTCAAGAATCAGCTTGTCATAGTCTGTAACCTGTCCAACTCTTGTATTTTCAACAGTGAAGTTGCACTTTCTTACAGGCGTGAAAATTGAATCTGTCGGGATCATGGAAATCAGTGTGTTCTCATCCTTGTTCATTTCAGCAGGTACATAGCCTCTGCCTCTTGCAAGGTTGATTTCCATAACGAGTGTTGTGTCCTCGTCGAGGGTCGCAATGTGCAGTTCCGGATTGAAAATTTCAATATCTGAATCCTTGATAATATCAGCTGCAGTTACTTCCTTCGGTCCTACCTCGTTAATAACCACTCTCTTTTCGTTTTCGCCTGTCAGTCTTACTGCAAGCTTTTTCAGGTTCAGGATGATTTCAGTAACATCTTCCTTGACACCCGGAATGGTTGAAAACTCGTGAAGGATGCCATCAATCTTAACTGATGTGACAGCCACGCCCGGGAGTGAGCTGAGCAGAATTCTTCTCAGAGAATTTCCCAGTGTTGTTCCGTAACCTCTTTCAAGGGGTTCCACAACAAACTTTCCGTAATTCGGATCATCGTTTGAATATACACATTCGATTGTTGGTTTTTCAATTTCTATCACGTTTAACCCTCCCTTTTATATAGGCATCATGCAAAAGCAATCCGCCTTTGATTTACGAGCTTGACAGTACATTATTTTGAGTACAGTTCGACGATAAGGTGTTCTGCAACAGGTGTGTCAATCTGTTCTCTTGTAGGAACTGAAAGAACCTTTCCTTCCAGCTTCTCAACGTCAACTGATACCCATTCAGGAACTGTGATAGTCATTTCCTTTACTTCCTTGAACTTAGGAGAGTTGGTGCTCTTTTCCTTAACCTTGATAACATCGCCAGGCTTAACTGTGTATGATGGGATGTTTACCTTCTTGCCGTTTACAGTAAAGTGTCCGTGGTTAACCAGCTGTCTTGCTTCCTTTCTTGATGAAGCGAATCCCAGTCTGAATACCACGTTGTCAAGTCTTGTTTCCAGCATAATCAGCAGGTTTTCACCTGTGATACCTGACTTTCTGTCAGCCTTGTCAAAGAGATTTCTGAACTGAGTTTCCTGCAGTCCGTAGAATCTCTTAGTCTTCTGCTTTTCTCTCAGCTGGAGTGCATAGTCTGAAGCCTTTGATCTTCCCTGTCCATGCTGTCCGGGAGCATAACCTCTTCTTTCCATGGCACACTTTGTGCTGTAACATCTGTCGCCCTTAAGGAAGAGCTTCTGTCCTTCTCTTCTGCAAAGTCTGCAGTTAGCGTCTGTATATCTTGCCATTTGTTATCCTCCCTTCTATCAGACTCTTCTACGCTTCGGCGGTCTGCATCCATTATGAGGAATCGGTGTGATATCCTTAATCATGGTTACTTCGAGACCTGCAGTCTGAAGAGCTCTGATAGCAGCTTCTCTGCCGGATCCCGGACCCTTTACGTATACTTCAACTGTTTTAAGACCGTGCTCCATAGCTCCCTTTGCAGCTTCTTCTGCAGCGGACTGTGCAGCAAACGGTGTTGACTTTCTTGATCCTCTGAAGCCCAGTGAACCTGCGCTTGACCATGAAAGTGCGTTACCTGCCATATCTGTCAGAGTAACTAATGTATTGTTAAAGGTAGCCTGAATATGAGCCTGACCTTTTTCAACGTTCTTACGTTCTTTTCTCTTTTTTCTAACAGCTTTCTTAGCAGCCTTAGCCATATTACTCTACCTCCTTTACTTCTTCTTTCTTCCAACGGTCTTCTTAGGACCCTTGCGAGTTCTTGCGTTAGTCTTGGTTTTTTGTCCTCTTACAGGCAGACCTCTTCTGTGTCTGATACCTCTGTAGCAGCCGATTTCCATGAGTCTTTTGATGTTCATGGATACGTCTCTTCTCAGATCACCTTCTACCATGTAATCGTTTTCGATAACCTTTCTGATTTTACCGGCTTCCTCTTCAGTGAGGTCCTTAACTCTTGTTGAAGGGTTGATTCCGGTCTTTTCCAGAATTTCTCTGGAAGTTGTCCAACCAATACCATAGATGTAGGTAAGGCCAGCTTCGATTCTTTTTTCGTTTGGTAAGTCTACACCGGCTATACGAGCCATATTTTCCTCCTGTTCCCATCTTCCGTCACGCACCCGGGCTCTTACCTGCCCGGAGCATAATATAAACGGGATGTTCTAAAATAAGTGATAATTAATTAGCCCTGCTTCTGCTTATGCTTAGGATTTTCGCAGATAACCATTACTTTTCCTTTTCTCTTGATTATCTTGCATTTTTCGCACATAGGCTTTACGGAAGCTCTTACTTTCATTTTGTTTCCTCCTTATGCTTTGCCTCTCCATGTGATTCTTCCCCGGGTCAGGTCATACGGTGAAAGCTCCACCTTTACCTTATCTCCCGGAATAATTCTGATATAGTTTGTTCTTATCTTACCGGATACATGTGCAAGCACCTTATGACCGGTTTCAAGTTCTACTACGAACATTGCGTTTGGCTGTGCTTCTACAACAACGCCTTCAGCTTCTATGACATCTTTCTTTGCCATACTCTCTACACCTCGCTATATTCGGGGCTATTCGCCCAGAGTGAGCAGCTCCGGCTCACCATCGGTAATAACTACAGTATTTTCATAATGGGCAGACAGCTTGCCGTCAAGTGTGACAACTGTCCAGTCATTGGATAACGTTCTAACATCGTACGTTCCCTCACAGATCATTGGTTCAATGGCAAATACCATTCCCTTTGCCAGTCTCGGTCCTCTTCCGGCTTTGCCGAAATTAGGAATCTGAGGGTCTTCGTGCATGTTCTGTCCCACGCCGTGACCGACGAAGTCTCTGATTACGCTGAAGCCTTCGCCTTCAGCAGACTGCTGAATTGCATGGGAGATATCTGACAGCCTGCAGCCGACTTTGCAGTATTCAAGACCTGCGAAAAAGCTGTCTCGTGTTGCCTCCATCAGATGTCTTGCCACATCGCTGACCTCACCCACAGGGTAGGTTCTGGCGGCGTCGCTGACGTATCCTTTGTAGGTAGATCCCACATCAACGCTGACAATGTCTCCTTCTCTCAGAATTCTTTTCTTGTCGGGAATCCCATGAACAACTTCATCGTTGATTGAGACACACGCACTGGCCGGGAATCCTCCGTATCCTTTGAAGGATGGAATCATTCCGGCCCCGCGAATTGTCTTCTCAACAAATCTGTCAATATCGGCCGTAGATAGGCCGGGCCTGATGATGTTTTCAAGTTCCTTGAGTATGAATCCAGTCACCTTGCCCGATTCTCTCATTAAATCAATTTCTGAATCAGATTTGATAATGATCATGCCTATTCACCTAATATGCCAACTATTGCATTAAATACGTTTTCCAAACCTGTTGTGCCGTCAATATGGGAAATATTGCCGGCCTTTTCATAGTAATCTATGAGAGGCTTGGTTTCCTTGTTGTAAACCTCGATTCTGTTAGCAGCTGTTTCTTCGTTATCATCTTTTCTCTGAATCAGTTCTGCTCCGCAGACATCGCATATGCCTTCCTGCTTTGGAGGGATGTTTACAATGTGGAATGATGCTCCGCACTTTGAGCAGACTCTTCTGCCTGTAAGTCTGATCATCAGTTCCTCTCTGTTAACATCGATGTCCAGAACGTTGTCAATCCTGCTTCCTCTTTCAGCCAGGAACTTGTCCAGGGCCTCAGCCTGAAATACTGTTCTAGGAAATCCGTCCAGAAGGAATCCGTCCTTGCAGTCGTCCTTTGTGAGTCTGTCTGTTGCGATTTCTACTACGAGTTCATCCGGAACAAGCTGACCGGCATTCATGTACTCCTGTGCCTTCTTGCCGAGTTCAGTTCCGTTCTTTATGTTTTCTCTGAAAATGTCGCCTGTTGAGATATGAGGAATATTGTATTTCTCAATAATCTTTGCGGCCTGGGTGCCTTTGCCTGCTCCCGGAGGGCCTAATAAAATTAAGTTCATTTCTATCTCCTCTCTTAATAAGTTTCTACTTCAGGAAGCCTGAGTAGTTTCTCATTACCATCTGGTTCTCAAGCTGTTTCATTGTATCCAGAGCAACACCAACTGCAATCAGCAGCGATGTTCCGCCAAAGTGGAAGGAAAGTCCTCCCAGCTGGCTCACGATTGTAGGAAGGATTGCCACCAGTGCAAGGAATATCGCTCCCACAAAAGTGATTCTTGTCATTACTTTGTTCAGATATTCAACCGTTGTCTTTCCCGGTCTGATACCAGGGATGAACCCGCCGTTTGCCTTAAGATTTGAGGCAACCTCAAGTGGGTTGAATGTTACTGAAGTATAGAAGTATGTGAAGAAAATAATCAGCACTGCATTAAATGCCGCATACACCCACACACCAGGTGTTCCCGTAGGAGCCAGCCACTTTTCTATCCACTGTGCAGCTGCACCCTGTGCGTTCATGAAGTACGTTATGGTCAGCGGGAACTGCAGGAAAGCCATGGCGAAAATTACCGGAATAACTCCTGCCTGGTTAACCTTAAGCGGAATATGTGTGGACTGTCCGCCGTACATCTTACGGCCTACAACTCTCTTGGCATACTGAACCGGGATTCTTCTCTGACCCTGCTGAACCAGGATGATTCCCACGATTACCGCTCCGCAGAACAGAAGGAATACGATGAGTGTTACAACGCTCATTGTTCCGTCCATAAGCTTGTTCCACATTTCCTCACATGCAGACGGCAGTCTGCATACGATTCCTGCGAAAATTATCAGTGATATGCCGTTTCCAATTCCCTTGTCGTTAATCTGTTCGCCCAGCCACATCAGGAACGCTGTACCTGCTGTGAGAACGAGCACGATTACGATGATTGAAAATACATCAGTTGATACCAGAGCCTGTCTGAACAGACCGATAGTAACGCCTATTGCCTGAACAACTGCCAGCGCCACTGTGAGATATCTGGTGTACTGTGCAATCTTTTTTCTTCCTTCCTGACCCTCTCTTGACAGCCTTTCCAGTGCCGGAATGGCAATTGTCAGGAGCTGGAGAATGATGGATGCTGTGATGTAAGGTGTGATACTCAGCGCGAATATTGTAAAGTTGCTGAATGAACCTCCCGAGAACAGATCAAACAGGGCAAAAAGTCCTGTATCGCTGTCAAAGGTCTGTGCAAGCACATCTCTGTTCATTCCGGGAACCGGAATCTGAGCTCCGATTCTGAAGATTACCAGCATGCAAAGGGTGAAGATAATCTTCTTTCTTATGTCCGGAATGTTCCAGGCCTTTGAAACTGTTCTAAGCATCTCCATTAGATCACCTCTGCCTTTCCTCCGGCAGCTTCAATTTTCTCAACAGCAGTCTTGCTGAACTTGTTAGCCTGAACTGTCAGTCCCTTTTCCAGGTCTCCGCCGCCGAGAATCTTTATGCCGTCCTTAACCTGCTTGGCAAGTCCAGCTTCCTTGAGGGTCTCAGGTGTTACTGTGCTGCCAGCTTCAAATCTGTTTAAGTCGCTAACATTGAGAACTGTGTATTCTGTTCCCCAGATGTTAGTAAATCCTCTCTTAGGGATTCTTCTGTACAGAGGCATCTGACCACCTTCGAAACCGAGTCTTACGCCGCCGCCTGATCTGGACTTCTGTCCGTTCATACCTCTACCAGCTGTTGTACCGTTTCCAGTTCCTGTACCGCGTCCCTTTCTCTTTGGAGCTCTGGTTGCGCCCGGAACTGCTCTTAATTCATGCAGTTTCATTTACCTTTGCACCTCCTGTCTTATAACTCTTCTACAGTTAAGAGATGCGGAACCTTGCTGATTGCTCCTCTTGTTACAGGAGAATCAACCAGTTCAACTGACTGGTGCATCTTCTTAAGTCCTAACGCTTCTACTACTTTTTTCTGTTTAGGGGAAGCGCCAATAACACTCTTTGTTAAAGTGACTTTAATCATCTTTGCCATTATTACTTCCTCCTTATCCTAAGATTTCTTCCTTAGTCTTTCCTCTTCTTCTGGCAACCTCTTCTACAGTCATCAGGCTCTTGAGTCCCTCGATTGTAGCATATGCCATGTTTCCGGTGTTGTTTGAACCGATTGACTTGGCTCTGATATCCTTAACGCCTGCAGCTTCCAGAACAGTACGAACTGATGAACCTGCGATAACGCCTGTACCAGGAGCAGCCGGCATGAGAAGAACTCTTCCTGCGCCGAATACGCCAAGCTGTCTGTGAGGAATTGTTGTTCCTACTGTAGGAACTGTAATTATGTTTTTCTTAGCATCTTCTGTTGCTTTTCTTACTGCTTCCGGAATTTCCAGAGCCTTGCCGAGGCCAACGCCTACATGACCTTCACCGTCGCCAACAACTACTGTTACGGAAAATCTCATGTTTCTACCGCCTTTAACGGTTTTAGCAACACGTCTGATATTAACTATTGTTTCAGTTAATTCCAGCTTTGATGCGTCTAAAGCATTTCTCATCTTGTTGTTACCTCCCGTTAAAATTTCAATCCTGCTTCACGAGCACCGTCAGCCAGTTCCTTCACTCTTCCGTGATAGAGGAATCCGCCTCTGTCAAAGCAAACTGCTTCGATTCCCTTTGCCAGTGCTCTCTTTGCGATAGCTTCTCCTACTGCCTTTGCAGCTTCCTTGTTGCCGCCGTACTTGATGTCGGCCTTTAATTCTTTATCAATTGTTGATGCAGAAACAAGTGTTACTCCATTTACGTCGTCAATAATCTGAGCGAAAATGTTCTTGCTGCTTCTGAAAACGCAAAGTCTAGGCATCTCAGGAGTTCCGCTAAGGTTTTTTCTGATTCTTGCATGTCTAACAATGCGCTTGTCATTTCTGCTTCCTTTAGCCATAATGCTTTACTCCTTTCTTTAACCTGCAACTCCGGTCTTGCCTTCTTTTCTGCGGATCTGTTCGCCTTCGTACTTGATTCCCTTGCCCTTGTAAGGTTCAGGCTTTCTCCAGGCTCTGATGTTCGCAGCGTAGTTTCCAACCAGTGCTTTGTTTATGCCTTTAACGATTACTGTTGTTGCATCCGGACATTCTGTCTCAATGCCTTCAGGATCCGGCATTTCAATCGGATGTGAGTATCCCAGGTTCATAACCAGAGTTGAACCCTTCTTCTCTGCCTTGTATCCTACACCTACCAGCTGAAGCTTCTTCTGATAGCCTTCAGTTACTCCGATAACCATGTTGTTGATCAGTGTTCTGGCCAGTCCGTGCTGTGCTCTGTCTTCAGGCTTGTCGCAGCTTCTCTTTACTTCGAGAACGCCGTCATTGATTTCAACTGAAAGCAGGTCGCTGATTCTTTCCTGCAGCTCGCCCTTAGGGCCTTTAACGGAAACAACGTTTCCATCTACTTTGATTTCTACGCCGGCAGGAATTGCAATTGTCTTAAATCCTATTCTTGACATTCTGTATACCTCCTACCATACGTAACAAATTACTTCGCCGCCGATTCCAAGCTTTCTGGCTTCCTTGTCGCTTACGATTCCCTTTGATGTTGAGATGATAGCGATTCCCAGTCCGCCAAGAACCTTAGGAATGTCGTTTGCCTTTGCATAAGTCTTGAGTCCAGGCTTTGAAATCTTCTTGATTCCGCTGATAACTCTTTCCTTGTCAGCACCATACTTCATAGTAACCTTGATGATGCCCTGCTTGTTGTCTTCGATTACTTCGAAATCTTCGATGTAACCTTCTTCCTTCAGAATTCCTGCGATTGACTTCTTCATCTTTGAAGCAGGAATTTCAACTGTAGGATGTCCTGCGGTATTTGCATTTCTGATTCTTGTCAGCATATCCGCAATTGGATCTGTCATTGTCATTTCTGTTTCTCCTTCCTCCGCCAGTTTTGCTGCACTCCTCCTCATGCCCGGCCTTACGGCTTCCCATGATGGATCGTGCGCCGCCTCATCATATCCGGCAATGTCTGCCGGCAGCTTGACGGATTACCGCAACTTAGCGAATAGATGTGATAACTTTCTGTATGCGACGCCCTGCCGGGCGCCTGTCATTCGCACGCAGCACCGGGGCTGCAGACGAATTTACCAGCTAGCCTTTCTAACGCCAGGGATTTCGCCCTTGTAAGCAAGCTCTCTGAAGCAGATTCTGCAGATGCCGTACTTCTTCAGTACTGAGTGAGGTCTTCCACAGATTCTACATCTTGTATATGCACGCGTTGAATACTTAGGTTTTCTCTGCTGCTTTACTTTAAGAGATGTTTTAGCCATTTATTTCCCTCCTATATTACTTCTCAAACGGCATTCCCAGTCCAGCCAGAAGAGCCTGAGCTTCTTCGTCTGTCTTAGCCGTTGTAGTGAATACAATGTTCATACCCTTGATTGTATCAACCTTATCATAGTTGATTTCCGGGAAAATGAGCTGTTCCTTGATACCCATTGAGTAGTTTCCTCTACCGTCAAATGAGTTCTTGCTTACTCCCTTAAAGTCTCTTACTCTCGGAAGAGCGATGTTGAAAAGCTTGTCGATGAATTCATACATGCTGTCGCCTCTGAGTGTAACCTTGGCGCCAACAGGCATTCCCTGTCTAACCTTGAAGTTTGCAATTGACTTTCTTGCCTTTGTAACTACAGGTCTCTGTCCTGTAATCAGCGCGATTTCATTTACTGCACCTTCCAGGAGCTTTGCGTTTTCCTTAGCTTCTCCAAGGCCCATGTTCAGGGTAACCTTTTCGAGCTTAGGAATCATCATTACGTTATCATAGTTAAACTGTTCCTTAAGAGCAGGATAAACTTTTTCTTTGTACATTTCCTTTAATCTTGCTGCCAAAACCGTCTCCTCCTTTCTTAGTCAATTTCGCTGCCAGTTGCCTTAGCAATTCTGGTCTTCTTGCCATCTTCTACTTTGTAGCCGATTCTTGTTGCCTTCTTGGCCTTTGTATCATAGTACATAACGTTTGAAACATCAATTGGGCCTTCCTGGTGCTTGATTTCAGCAGGAGCCTTCTGAGTCTGCTTCTGATGCTTTGTCTGAATGTTAACGCCTTCTACGATAACCTTGCCTTCTTTCGGCATTGCCTTTAATACCTTACCGGTTTTTCCCTTATCTTTTCCGGCAAGTACGATTACTGTATCATCTTTTCTGATTTTCATTTGATACCTCCTATAATACTTCCGGTGCAAGGGATACGATCTTCATGAAGCCCTTTTCTCTCAGTTCTCTGGCAACAGGTCCAAATATACGAGTTCCTACAGGCTGCATGTCGTCCTTGATAATTACTGCTGCGTTCTGGTCAAACTTTACATAGCTGCCGTCTGCTCTTCTGGCACCGGACTTAGTTCTAACCACAACAGCTCTGACAACGTCGCCCTTCTTAACAACTCCGCCAGGTGTAGCGTCTTTTACCGCACAAACGATAATGTCACCGATGTTGGCATACTGACGGCTTGTACCACCGAGGATACGGATGCACAGAAGCTCTTTAGCGCCGGAGTTGTCAGCAACCTTTAATCTAGTTTCAGTCTGAATCATTGCTGGTGCCTCCTTACTTAACTTTCTCTACGATGTTCACAAGTCTCCATCTCTTGTCCTTTGACAGAGGTCTTGTTTCCATAATTCTAACTTTATCGCCGATTTCGCATTCGTTGTTTTCGTCGTGAGCCTTAACCTTCTTGGTCTTCTTTACAGCTTTTCCATAAAGGGAATGTCTTACGAAGTCTTCTACAGTTACAACGATTGTCTTATCCATCTTGTCACTTGTTACCATGCCGACTAATGTCTTTCTGCGGTTTCTATCAACTGCCATAATTCATCCTCCTTTCTGTTAGCCCTGAACCTTATTCAGTTCTTTTTCTCTGATAATAGTTTTAACTCTTGCGATATCTCTCTTTGTGTCTCTCAGCAAGATTGGGTTTTCGAGCTGTCCAGTCACATGCTGGAATCTGAGATTAAAGAGGTCCTTCTTCATCTTGTTCAGTTCAGCGTTTAATTCCTGCTCTGACATTTCTCTGATTTTCTTTAATTCCATTATGCTTCACCACCCTCTCTGTCTGCGATGGCAAACTTACACTTAACCGGCAGCTTGTGTGATGCAAGTCTCATTGCTTCTCTAGCCTGTGCCTCTGTTACACCTTCGATTTCGAACATTATTCTGCCCGGCTTAACTACTGCTACCCAGTACTCAGGAGCACCCTTACCGGAACCCATACGTACTTCAGCAGGTTTCTTTGTTATTGACTTGTGTGGGAAGATTTTGATGTAAACCTTACCGCCTCTTTTAACAGATCTTGTCATGGCAATTCTTGCTGCCTCGATCTGGTTTGAAGTAATCCATCCACACTCTGTGGCCTGAAGACCGTAATCACCGTATGTGATAGTGTTGCCCTTTGTGGCTTTGCCCTTCATTCTGCCTCTGTGGACTCTTCTGTGCTTAACGCGCTTAGGCATTAACATGTCGCGTTCCTCCTTCCTGTGTCTATTCCTCAGCAGGTGCTGCAGCTTCTACTGCTTCAACCTGCGCTTCTTCTACCTGTGCTGTGACAACTTCAGCTTCAACCGGCTTCGGCTCTTCCTTCGGAGTGTTTCTCTTACGAGGGTTTACTGCCTTCGGAGCTTCAGCTCTTTCGCCTCTTCTGTCGTCTCTTCTAGGTCTTCTTTCACCATCTCTTCTAGGTCTTCTCTCGCCGTCTCTTCTCTTGCCGCGCTGACCTCTGCCTTCCTTCTTTTCTTCAGGAGCAGCAGGTTTCAGTCCCTTGTCAAGAATTTCGCCGTGGTTGATCCAAACCTTGATGCCCAGCTTACCGTAAGTGGTGTCTGCTTCTGCGAAACCATAGTCGATATCTGCTCTCAGAGTGTGGAGAGGAACGTTTCCTTCGCTGTACTTTTCTGATCTGGCGATTTCAGCTCCACCAAGTCTTCCTGATGCCAGAACCTTGATTCCCTTAGCGCCGGCCTTCATTGTTCTGCCGATAGCCTGCTTCATTGCTCTTCTGAAGGATACTCTTCTTTCGAGAGCCTGTGCGATTGACTCTGCAGTCAGCTGTGCGTCCAGTTCAGCTCTTCTTACTTCTCTGATGTCGAGAACGACATTCTTCTTTGTCATCTTTTCCAGTTCAGCCTTCAGATCGTCGATTCCTGTTCCGGATCTTCCGATTACCATACCAGGCTTAGCTGTCATAACGATAATCTTTATCTTGTTATCTGCTGCTCTTTCGATTGCAACTTTTGAAACGCCGGCAGCATATAACTTCTTCTTTACGAATTCTCTTACTTTGTTGTCTTCAACCAGGAAGTCTGCAAACTTGTTCTTATCTGCGAACCACTTTGAATCCCAGTCCTTAATAACGCCAACTCTTAATCCGTGTGGACTTACTTTCTGACCCATTAGTTAACCTCCTTTTCTTTAAGAGTGCAGCCAACATGGCTTGATCTCTTCAGGATGATTGATGCTCTGCCCTGGGAACCGGCCTTCCATCTCTTCATTGTTGGTCCCTGATGAGCAAAAATTTCGGCTACATACAGATTATCAGCGTTCATTTCCTTTACATCTGCGTTTGCAGCTGCTGACTGAACAACTTTTTCTACGATTTCAGCTCCCTTGCCAGGAGTGAACTTCAGAATTGTCAATGCCTCATTTAAGTCTTTGCCTCTTACTAAGTCAACAACAGGCTTAATCTTTGAAGGAGACATTCTTACATACTTTGCAAGTGCTTTTGCTTCCATTTTCAATTATCTCCTTTCTTCTACTTTGACTTCTTATCAGCGGCATGGCCTCTGTAGTTTCTTGTAGGAGCAAATTCTCCTAATCTGTGGCCAACCATATCTTCTGTGATGTATACAGGCACGTGCTTTCTGCCGTCATGCACTGCGATTGTATGTCCAACCATCTGTGGGAAAATTGTTGATGGTCTTGACCATGTCTTGATGACTTTCTTTTCGTTAGCTGCGTTCATTTCTTCAATGGCTTTCAGCAGCTTTTCATTTACGAAAGGGCCCTTCTTCAGTGATCTACCCATTTATCTTCTGCTCCTTTCCTTATTTTTCGTTTCTTCTCTTAACGATATATTTGTCTGACTGGTTCTTCTTCTTTCTGGTCTTGTAACCCAGTGCAGGCTTACCCCAAGGTGTTACAGGGCTTACACGACCGATTCCGGCCTTACCTTCACCACCACCGTGTGGGTGATCGTTAGGGTTCATTACAGAACCTCTTACTGTAGGTCTGATACCCATGTGACGTTTTCTTCCGGCTTTACCAATCTGGATGTTCTGGTGATCGATGTTACCAACTTCTCCGATTGTAGCTCTGCATTCCAGTCTTACCTTTCTTACTTCTCCGGATGGCAGTCTCAGTGATGCGTACTTGCCTTCCTTAGCCATGAGCTGGGCACCGTTTCCGGCTGATCTTACCATCTGTGCGCCCTTGCCAGGCTGAAGCTCGATGTTGTGTACAACTGTACCTACAGGAATGTTTGCAACCGGCAGTGCGTTACCAACCTTGATGTCTGCATCAGCGCCTGATACGATTACGTCGCCAACCTTCAGCTTGTTAGGAGCAACAATGTATTTCTTCTCACCGTCTGCATAGTTGATCAGAGCGATGTTTGCACTTCTGTTAGGGTCATATTCTATAGTAGCTACTGTTCCAGGAATACCGTCCTTGTCTCTCTTGAAGTCGATGATTCTGTACTTAGGTCTGTAGCCGCCGCCTCTATGTCTAACAGTGATCTTGCCTCTTGAATTTCTTCCTGAGTGCTTTTTGAGAGTAACTGTCAGTGACTTCTCCGGTGTAGTGCAGGTGATTTCCTCAAATGTGGAAACCGTCATTCCTCTTAAACCAGGAGTTGTCGGATTGTATTTTTTGATTCCCATTTCGTCTTACCTCCTGTATTACAGACTCTGGAAGAATTCGATTTCCTTGCTGTCTGCTGTAAGTGTTACGATTGCCTTCTTGGTAGCAGCAGTTGTTCCGACGAATCTTCCCATTCTCTTCTGTTTTCCTACAACGTTCATGATGTTGACTTTCTTAACTTCTACATCGAAGATTTCCTCAACTGCCTGCTTGACTTCTGTCTTGTTAGCGTCTACGGCAACCTTGAATGTGTATTTCTTGTTCTGTGCATCCTCCATTGATCTTTCGGAGATTACAGGCTTTATTATTACATCGTAAGGAGTTTTCATTATGCGTACACCTCCTCAATTCTCTTTACTGCATCCGCTGTCAGAATCAGGCTGCCGTGGTTGATGATTTCATAAACGTTCATTGTTCCAACCAGTGCTGTTCTGACTCCCGGAATGTTAGCTGCTGACTTGATTACGTTCTCGTCCTTTTCAGCCATAACGATTAAAGCTTTCTTTTCGGCCTTAACTGCATCAAGCATCTTAACCATTTCCTTTGTCTTCGGCTCTTCGAACTTGATTTCGTCGATTACGATCAGTTCCTTTTCCTGAGCCTTTGATGAAAGCATTGAGAGCATTGCCAGTCTTCTCAGCTTCTTAGGCAGGGTGTATCTGTAGCTTCTTGGCTTTGGTGCGAATACAACTCCGCCTCCAACCTGTGAAGGGTCAGTTGACGATCCCTGTCTGTGACGACCTGTTCCCTTCTGTCTGAAAGGCTTCTTGCCGCCTCCTCTGACTTCAGCTCTGGTCTTAGCAGACTGTGTTCCCTGTCTCTTGTTAGCTAATATGTTCTTAACTACTGCATGAACTGCATTCTGGTTAGGCTCGATTCCGAAGACTGCATCGTTCAGTTCGATGGTTCCGGCTTCAGCGCCTGCCATATTCAGCATTGTCACTTTTGACATCTTACTTCCTCCTTCCTGAAGTCATTATTTATCCTGTCCCTTTACTGCATAGTGGATGCTTACGATTCCGCCCTTGTTGCCCGGAATGGCACCCTTAATCAGCATAAGGTTTCTGTCTGCAATAACTTTCACGAGTTCAACGTTCTGAACTGTCACTGTTTCGCGTCCCATTCTTCCCGGGCCTGCGTTACCCTTGAATACTCTTGAAGGGTATGTACCTGCTGCCAGTGCACCTGCAAGTCTCTTGTGCTTTGAGCCGTGGCTCATAGGGCCTCTGTGGTGTCCATGTCTCTTGATGTTACCCTGAGTTCCCTTACCCTTTGAAGTTCCGGTTACATCCAGCTTCTTGCCTTCTTCAAACTCAGCAGCTGTGATAACCTGTCCAACCTCGTAAGTTTCACCGTCTTCAGGTCTGAACTCGATGATGTGCTTCATTGGCTTAACGCCTGCCTTCTCGAAGTGTCCTGTCATCGGCTTGTTAACTCTCTGCGGCTTTGCTTCTTCAAAACCAACCTGTACTCCGTTATAACCGTCTGTTTCAACAGTCTTAACCTGAGTTACTGTCATAGGGCCTGCCTCTACAACTGTTACAGGTACTACTGCACCTGCTTCAGTGAAGATCTGAGTCATTCCCAGTTTCTTTCCTAAAATTGTCTTCATGTTTTATCTTTCCTCTCTTTCTTAACAGCGGGCCGGAGCACCATCTGCCTCGCTACATGCAACTCGCTGGCCGCCTTACGGTCAACTTGCGGGCCATGTCATGCGCCGTCCTTAATAAGGGTGAGTTCCCTTCTCGTTTGACTTAGAGCTTGATTTCGATATCTACACCTGCAGGCATATCCAGCTTTGTCAGTGCATCAGTTGTCTTAGCAGTTGCGCTTGAGATATCGATCAGTCTCTTGTGTGTTCTCTGCTCGAACTGTTCTCTTGAGTCCTTGTACTTGTGAACAGCTCTCAGGATAGTGATAACTTCTTTTTCCGTTGGAAGCGGAATCGGGCCTGATACTTCGGCGCCTGTCTTCTGTGCTGTTTCAACAATCTTTGCTGCTGAAGCATCGAGAAGCGCATGGTCATAAGCCTTAAGCTTGATTCTGATTTTCTGTAATTCGCTCATTTTTTCCTCCTATAACTTGCTTTAGTACAGTTTTCGCTATGCTTGTACAAGGGGTTCTAGCCTTGAATTTTCAAGCGTTTGGAGCGTTTTTGCCTGCTCGTGCACGCTCCGTACACTCTTTCGTGTGTTTCCTTTTGGTTACGCACAAGAAAAATTCAGCGAATCCCTTCGCCCCCGATCATGTGGGGACAATTCTCGGTGGAAATTCTCCGATAGCGCGGTAACTTCCCACTTCTTCGCCTTACACAAGCTATATCATCATAACAAAACCCTCTGACAAAATCAAGGATTTTTTTGAATTAATTTCACATTTTTTTAGAGGGTAAAACCCTGCATTTTCAAGGGTTTCAGCCTCCGCTCCTTGTACACCTTTGTCGTTGTGTCCTTTTCGCCGGTTTCCGGCTCCTCATGGGGTTCTTTCCATGGATCCGGGCATGCAGCTATGTGAGGTTAACGGACCGCGCCGGTCAACAGAAGATTTGAGCAGGCGATGTTGTAATTATGTCGTAGCGATGTTGTAAAAATCAGCGACAAATCAAATACTTCAACAATCACAGCTACGGCATCAATTATGAGCCATGCATTATTAACAAAACAAAAAAGCTGCCTGCTTAAAACACAGCAGACAGCGTGACCTCCGGCATTACCGGCGAGTTAGAATCCCAGATTCTCGTTAACCATTATCACATGCATCCTGTCAGGTATGCTTGAGAATCTTGTGATTACGGTATGGCAGCAAACAGTGTTGCCCAGAGAAAGGCATTCCGCACACTTGCCCGTTGCCGCACACGGAGTGTTCTTGCCAAGACGGATGCAGTTTGGCGGACAGGCATCGCACTTGATTCTGTCAACGGCATCATCAACCGAGGCGACAATCTTGTTGGCGCCAACAATGAACACAACCTTATCAGGACCCCATATTACAGCTGCCATTCTGTTGCCGGTTCCGTCGATGTTTACAATTTCTCCATCCAGAGTAATGGCGTTGGCGCTGGTCAGCATTACATCGGCATAGAATGTCCTGCGCTTGGTTTCCTTCTGAACCTGCGGATCCGAAGATGCAAAGGCATCAAGATAAGTATAGTTTCCTTCCTGAAGAATCGGTACCAGACCCAGCTCGTTTATAGTCTCGCTTCCGCCCTTTCCAACAACAGCGCCCTCGGGAATAAGCTCCAGCACCTTCGCAAGAGCCTCCTCCTTGCTGTCGGCATAGTATCCCGCCATGTTTCTTTTCTCAAGATTCTTAATGACAGTATCGATTTTTATCTTGTTTGCTTTCTTAACATTATCACTCTTTATCATATTCTTCCTCCATTCACAATAAGCTTTCGCATTTCATAACATTATCTGTTCAGCTCAGCTATGTATTCTCCCGCTGCAGCCACTGCTCCTTCCGCTGCCTCCCTGAGGCCGGCTCCCGATACAAGACGGTAAACCAGCTCCGCGGAAAGCACATCCCCGGCTCCCTTCGTATCTCCAAAGGAGAGCGGATTTTCAGGCTTGATTATTCCCGCTTCAGCAGCATCCTTGTAATACAGGCCACCCATCTTAAGAGTTATTACCGTCTGAGGTATTCCCATGCTCTCAAAGGCATTCCCCGCCGCCATTAGCTGATCCATTCCCAGCACCTGCAGTCCGCTTATGGCCTCCGCTTCCATTCTTCCCGGCATAATGCAGGCTGCCTTTGCACCTGAACGTGCAAAGACGCTGCCTCCGTGAATTGATGCAGGGTCAAAATAAATCGGACATTTATCGCTGTAATTATCGGAGATGTATTTCATGGTCTCCTCCGGCAGAGTGCCGTCCATAAAGATTGCGTCGGCCTTTGCAAGAATTTCTCCGCAGCTTTCAATGTATTCCGGTGTCAGTTCCGTAAGGAGCGCCATGTTCTCCCGAGCAAACTCCAGGTCACCCATGGGGTTCGCCACCTCCACGCCAACCGCCGTAGATGCATGAAGAGTCTTAACCCCGGAAATGTCAACGCCCCTGGCAGCAAGCTCTGCCTTCGCGGCTGTACCCAGGGTATCGTCTCCCATAACGGAGATAAATGCCGTATCGATTTTTTCTCCAAGATACTTCGCTACATTATAGCTGCAGCCGCTGCTGGTAACTCTGATATCCGTGTTCTCGCCGGGAGCAACAGGGGGATATCCGCCGAAATCCTTCACACCGAGGCCCATGGAATCCCAGTAATTCTCACCGGCCTGCTCCCTCATCTTCTGCTCATAGTAGTGTCTGAAGCGGGCATCCTCGGGACTTTCCTCCCCGCCTGCTGCCTCAACATCAAGTCCCGCAGCCAGAACCGCATCCTCATCCTGCTTCTTTTGCTTCTCCATGTCCCTTTCGGGTATTGCCAGCTTAACCCTTACGGTTGTCTGAACTCCTCCAATAACTGCTATCATTCTACAAATACACTCCCTCCGATAAATTCCCTGATTATTGAATTGTTTGGCACATCCTTCTCGTCCTCAATAACGCTGAAAAACCTCAGCATCTCCAGAAGCCTTCGCGCCTCGCTGTACTCCGGCTGATCCGGACCGATTTCCAAAAGCAGCGGCTCTGCGTATTTCCTCAAGAGGAAGGTCTCATATGCCAGGTTTGAATTGAATATAACATCAGCCCGGGTGTTGTAAGGGAAGATGTTCCTGTTCTCGCCTGCCCGAACCTTAGGCCAGTCTCTGATGGTGTCTGCCGGCGGATGGTTTCTGTACTTGCAGTCCCTAACCATCCTTCTCAGCATTCTGGCATCGGTGGTGGGCACCCTGTTGTGGGCGTCGATGTTCAGCTGCGTCAGAGGACTGATATATATTCTGTACTTTTCTCCTTCGTCAATCTGGGTTGTAAGGCTGTCGTTAAGGGCGTGAATTCCCTCAATGACAATAGGCTGATCCCGGTCTATTCTCGTCACTCTCCTGCCGAAAATCTTCCTGCCCTCCAGGAAATCGAATTCCGGTATGTCTACCTCCTCTCCCCTGAGAAGGCCGTTCATATTGTTGGAGAACAGATTGATGTCAAGGGCCTCAAGGTCTTCATAGTTCTTCTCCCCGTTCGCATCAAGAGGCGTTTCATCCCTCTCAACGAAGTAGTCATCCGTTCCCAGATAAAGAGGCTTAAGCCCCGCAACCCTAAGCTGTATGCAAAGTCTCTTGGCAAAGGTGGTTTTCCCGGAGGAGGACGGTCCCGCAATAAGAATTATCCGCTTGCCCTTTTCCTTTATTTCCGCGGCAATCTCAGCAATCTTTTTCTCGTGGAGAGCCTCCGACAGAAGGATTGTCTCCTTCGTCTGCCCCCGGGCAATTATTCTGTTCATGTCCGCCACCGTAGCCGCATCCAGCAGCTGAAGCCATCGGTGTTCCTCCTCAAAGGCCTCATATAGCTTCACCTGATCCACGGTCTCAGGCATAACCTCCGGGGTGTCATAATAAGGGAACTGCAAAAGCAGCCCGTCCCTGTATCTCGTAAGCCGGAAGTATTCTATGTACCCTGCGGAGGGAACCATGGGACCGTAGAAGTAGTTCCTGTATCCGTTCATGGAATAACACACTTCCGTCCGCTTCTCATCCGTGATTCCGCTGAATATTTCAGCCTTCTCCGGGTAACCGCAATCCATCCATGTTTCCATCGCCTCCCGGGGAGTAAGTTCCTGCTTCTCAATTGGAACATTCTCATGAACCAGCTGCAGCATACGGTTCTCTATCGCCGAAGCTGTCTCCCTGCTGATTTCACTGCTGCCGTCGGCACCGCTGATACTGATTGTAGTATAGAACCCCTTGTTGATGGAGTTGTCAATTTCAACCCTGACCCCGGTAAGGCCCATGGCATCAAAAACATCCCTTGCTGCCGTCAGGTATATCATAGTGAGACTTCTCTGGTAAACCATGTTTGCGGCGTGGGTTCTCATATCCAGAAGCTCAACTCTGTCCCCCTCCCGGACAGTCTCACTAAGCTCCGCATCCCTGCCGTTTACTCTAGCCAGGAGTATTCTGTACGGTGCGTCGCCTGAAGCCTCTGCCGCTGACGCCATCTCATCCAGCCTTGCATTTTCATCGATTTCAATAGTTTCCCAGTCTCTACCGGGACATGCTTTCAGTTTAATGTTCATAGTCCAAGTATACCAGTATTGTGGATTTCAGTAAATCAGTAATTCATTTGTTATTGACATTTATTACCATTGCTGGTATTATATCCCTGTCACAAAACACATTCATTAATTAAGATTATTATTGCGTGAAAGGGGCGCAAGGAAAGGAGATTATTTATGGCGATGAATGAAGGAAGTGAAGTTACTTTTGAAATTATTGAGGAAATCGGCATTATCAGCACCCAGGACACAGGCTGGACCAAGGAGATAAACCTGGTGAGCTGGAACGGCGGTGCTGCCAAGTACGACATCAGAGAATGGGATCCCAGTCACGGGAGAATGTCCAGGGGAATCACTCTGAAGGAGGATGAGATGCGTCGAATTCTCGATCTGATGAAACGGAGACGTTCCAGAGCAAGAAATCGGGTAAGAAGCGTCCCCGATGATGTGGCAAGGGACATTGCCGTGGAGGCGGCATCAAATAAGTCTCACACGGCAGAACATGCATCTGCGCCCATGGATTCCTTGGAATCCGAGCCCTCAGGGGAGACCCTGCCGGCTGCAGATGCAGCAGACATAGCCAATGAAAGCGAAAACTGATTGTCTCTGTAATCCGTGTTCAGTCACCTGCAGAACATGTACAACCTCGCGAAATCAAAAAAAGGCAAAAGCTGCACCGGTTCTCCCGGTGCAGCTTTTGCCTTACTGACAGAAAAATGTTCATGTATAAATGTATAAGTTAAACGTATGAGTATTTCATTATTGTTCTTCCAGCTGATGTCTTTCCTTCCAGTATTCACCCTTCTTGTAAATCTTCTTAAAGAAAATATAGGCAGGAATTGCCGTGAGTCCCAGAAGAATTCCGATGCCGGAAATGGCAATGTCTGACACAATACTATATATGTACAGAATAATCGGAACGCAGAGCCAGATGCAGTACAGCTTGTTTGGAAGAGGCACCTTGAAAGCCAGCTTCTTATCCGGCTCCTTGATACGCATTTTCATGTTTGAAATGAATACCAGACAGCAAGGTATCGCATAGATTGCTGTTGCTACCTCCACCAGAATCTGGAACGGGCTGTCCTCACCCTGGGAATATGCAGCCCACAGTGACAGGGCTATACTTACTGCGGAAATAATGATAATCGCCGCAACAGGAGTTCCCTTTGACTTGCTCTCCCTTGAGAAAATCTCAAAGAATGTGCCCTTCTTACTGAAGGATGACATTACATGGGCATATGCCATTATATATTCACAGAGAATCATCATGGATGCCAGTGATCCGGCTGCAACCATCGCCCACTTCAGAGGTGCTCCTCCGAGAATATCGCAGGCAACTACGAAGGTGATGTTTCCCTCTCCTGTTCCCCAGTTTGCCCAGCTTCCCGGCTGCATCTCATTTATTGCTCCAACTGCAGGAACAACCCACAGCATGTACATCAGTGCGATAATCGGAATGGAAATGAGAATTCCTCTAGGCACAACTCTTTCTCCGTTTTCTATGTCTCCTGATGCGCAGGAAATCGTTTCATATCCCTGGTTGAACCAGATTCCTATGAGAAGTCCCTGTCCCGCTGACTGAAGGAAGGACATGTTCTCATGCTTCAGCGGAGTGACCATGCTTGCAGGATCCTCCATGTGCATGAAAGCACAGATTACCATGATAATGAAAGGAATGAAGCAGAGGAATGTAACAACTGTCGCCATATTGCTGATTACTTCAATACCGAGTATGTTGATTATTGCGAAGATGATAATCAGCGCTGCACATATCAGGAAGAATTCAAATGAGCCTACTTCCATTCCCACCAGAGAGAACATCTCCTGGAGGTATGTTGCAGTTAATACAGCGAAGGTGCATGGTTCGAAAAAGCCTGCAATGGTGTAAGCCCATCCGCTGGCAAATCCCGCTTTCTCACCCAGTCCGTTTCTTGCCCAGATGTACATTCCGCCGTCTTCCGGGTATGCTGATGAAAGTTCAGCTGATGAAAGGCTGAATGGCAGTGACCAGAAAAACGGAATCGCACAGAATGTAATCATGGTGATTCCCGGTCCCACCGTACCTACTAAATCCTCAATACCAAATCCTCCCCCTGCAACGGTAACGCAAACCATCATGGCCACACCCATTACAGGAATTTTCTTTTTCTTGCTTTCCATAATTATTATTGCTCCTTGGTTAAGTAATTAACGTATGTTCTGATAATAAAACCCGAATTCCATAATCTCAATTACCTAATAATAATCATTTGGTAGTATGAACATGCTTATTATGAGTATATTTCTGCTTCTTTTGGAGTATATACTCATTTCCTACTTCTTATTTACCGAGATTGGTGTTATTATTACTTAAGGGAGTGTATTATTATCGAATTAATACTGTTATTTTTTTAACTTTTGGAGGCGGCCGTGGATTTTAATACAGAAATGAATCTCAACAGCATAATATATCAGATTTACAACGTGGATGATTTTAATGAGATGAAACGGTCCGTGGTGACACTTATCCGGGCAATAATTCCCTGTACCTGCGCCAGCATCCTCATGACAACAGGC
>X136_Domestic_Pig__coassemble_67_pt1 | contig 22271 bp, 16 predicted proteins | sample X136_Domestic_Pig__metabat2_low_PE_007 | metagenome-assembled genome bin X136_Domestic_Pig
TGTTGTTCCTATTCTTAGAGACATCTGCCTGCTTCCATAATTATTGACTTTTGTTGCAGCAAATTACATGAGATTACGAATGCTCCAAATCAACCCCTTAAAACAGCACTTTTTTACCTAAAAATACTGTGCATGTTGAAGCAAATATGAGGAAAATGCTATTGCTTCAACATGCCCTGTTTCCCATTTCCATTGCACTGCACCACAGATAACAGACAGCACCGGGACAGAAAAACTGAGGTACTGACTGGACAAAGGAGCTGAGGGCCGGCATGGACTGAAGAGCTGAGGGTCGGGATGGACAAAGGAGCTGAGGGCCGGCGTTGCTAAACGCCTGCCCTCAGCTCCTTATTAAAATGCTCTATTGTTTCCGTGCCGCTGCCGGCTCCCGGAATAATCACAGGTCAGAGAAATTATAGGGTGGTGTGAATATGCCCTTCTCGGTTATTATTCCTGTAATGAGACTGTGATCTGTAACATCAAAAGCGGGATTATAGCACTTCACCCCCTCTGGTGCCATGGGCTTCTCGTAGAATTTCTCCCGGATTTCCTCAGGGTTTCTTTCCTCGATTGGAATATCCTCACCTGTTGCGCAGGCGGGATCTATCGTTGAGGATGGCCCCAGCACATAAAATGGTATTCCGTAATGTGCTGCGAGCACAGCAACTCCCGAGGTTCCGATCTTGTTTGCCGTATCACCGTTTGCCGCAACTCTGTCGCAGCCCACAAACACCGCCTGTATCCAGCCGTTTTTCATTACGGTGGATGCCATGTTATCGCAAATCAGCGTTACATCCACGCCTGCCTTCTGAAGCTCATATGACGTGAGCCTTGCCCCCTGAAGAAGAGGTCTTGTCTCGTCGGCAAACACCTTGAGGTTAATGCCCTTCTCCCGACCCAGCAGTATGGGTCCAAGGGCAGTTCCGTACTCAGAAGTTGCCAAAGGACCTGCATTGCAGTGGGTGAGAATGCCGTCCCCATCCTTCACAAGGCTAAGGCCGTATTCTGCAATGGCTCTGCACATTTCCTTATCCTCACGGTGAATTGCCAGAGCCTCTCTGCGTACAGCATCCGCCAGCCGGTGCAGACCCGCATTTGCATTAATCCTGTCCGGGTCCTTCTGCCTTGCCCTGAACATCTCTGTTCTGGCGGCATGCATGACCCTGTCCACCGCCCATGCCAGATTCACAGCAGTGGGCCTTGAGGATTTCAGGTAGTCACCCTTCTCCCTCATGGTCTGCATGAAAACATCATCGGATGGAATCGATGCACCGCAGCAGCTGGAAATGGCCTTCGGCCTAAGCATCTGGCTGGCAAGGGCCGCCATGGCATAGCCTGCAAATATTCCAATCGCCGGTGCGCCCCGAATCCTGAGCTTGAGGATTGCCTCGTGCATCTCCTCCGGAGTTTCAAGCTCTATGTATTTTTCTTCTCCCGGCAGCAGGCTCTGATCCAAAATGATAACCCGGCAGCCGTCTTCGCTGAGTTGTATGTTTCCCATGTGCTATATGGCGTTCCGATGTTACTTGAGAATTTCTGTTATTGCCTTCATGTCTGTTACCTCCTGAGCGCTGAGCTTGGCAATTGCCTCAAGGGTAGCAGTTCTGGCTTCTTTGTAAACATTGATCATTGCGTCAACATCCTCAATGTCGTCGATGGTCTCAGCACGTGTCAGTTCATATGATGCCTCTCCGGTATCCACAAGAGTGAACATGTGATTCCATCCCCACTGAGCCTGATCCTTGTCTGCATAGTATTCCATGGAGTGAGCATCAGTCTCTCTGTCTCCGGTCTCCATGCTGAAAATCATGTAATTATATTCCATTACTCTGTTAAGCTGCCATGCGCAGTCTCCTGCACCTGACTCGCCATCCTCAGCCCATACTTCGCCCTTTTCGAGACCTGCAATTACTCCATCCAGAAGTTCAATATTTGCGTTTTCAGGAGTATGTCCGTAGTCGGCAGTAAAGTCTGTAACCTTAAGGAACTTCTCGTTTACCATCTTGAATGCAGCCAGTGATTTTTCATTCAGAGCGGTACCCTCTTCTCTCAGTGATGCCATTGTCTCTTCATCACCCTCTGCTGCAGCCGCTTCGTAATCTTCGTTGCACTTGGCAATCTTGGCATTGAGATCCTTTCCTGCCTTCTTTAAATCCTTAACAGCTGCAAGGTATTCTTCTGTGTCCACTCCTGCTTCCTTGGCTATGTCAGCATTGAAGTCTTCCTTGAGCATCTTGGCTGAAGCTGCTATGTCAAGCGGCAGAGCCGGAAGGGTATCAATGTAAATCGCATATGCTCCTGCGAAGTTGATGTTTGTCTGGAATACATCTCCGTTGTATGTATCCTCATTATCCTTGTGGGTGTGGTAATTGTCGCACATGAAGGATTCGCCTTCAAATCCGTTCAGAACATACGGAGTTCCGTACTCTCTGTATGAAATTCCGTCCTCCATGGTGGTTACAAGCGGAGAATCCATATCGTACTTTCTGTCTCCTGCTGTAACAAGGAGTCCTGCATCAAAAATATCCGCAACAAGTCCGTTGAACTCCGGAACAGATGCAATCCTGTTGTTTTTCTCAAGATCCACTGCAGGAAGCTCGAAGTTGATCATTGCTATGCAGCCGTCTGCCATGTTGTGTTCGTTTACCATTCCCCATGCGCCTGTAGTCCAGTCATACATGGAATCTGATACACCCCACTCCTCTGCGCCGTGACAAACGAAGTAGATGTCGTTCTCAGGTTCATATCCTGACTCCTTCATTGCCTTTGCAGTAGCCAGAACAAGGCCTATTGCTGCGCAGTCATCCTGGAATCCGTACCAGTACTTATCATAGTGTCCGGAAACGATAATCTTCTGATCGTGGTTCTTTCCCGGAATCTTACCAATAACATTATACGTGGTTCCTGCATCCTCCTCCATATCTGCATCGATGTTCAGCGTTGCAGTATTGTGACCGTTCTTGATTGCCTTCAGAACCTTCTGTGCCTGGTCGTTGCTGATTGCTGCCGACGGCATGATGTTTCCTGCACAAACGTCCTGAACATTTGTTGTATCTGTGCCGGCCTGTCCGTAGCCTGAACCGTCCTCATTGATTGCTGAATATGTAAGCAGAGCTGCTGCTCCATGATTCTTGGCTTCATACATATATCCGTCAATCCATGATTCGTTTTCCTGATCCACCAGAACAAGAGCTATCTTTCCTTCCACGTCCTTGCCCTCGTAGTCGGCTTCAAATCCTGTTCCGCAGTCTACGATTTCAGCAGTGAGGTCGCCGTCTGTTCCGTCAACCTGATAGGATGCCGGTCCATTTGTTCCTGCCTCAACATCCTCAATTGTTCCGCCTTTGAAATCAACCTTGGAGCCTTCAATCTTAAGGGATGAGTTGTTGAACTGGAACAGATCGCAGGATGTTCCTACCTTCTCCACATCATCCAGACCTAACTTCTCCATTTCCCCTGCCAGATAGTCGGCACACTTGTGTTCAGCATCGGAACCGGCTGATCTCCAGCCCATGTATTCTCCGAATTCTTCCCAGCTGTATGCCAGCTTCTTTGTCTGTTTCAGCGCATAGTCCATATCTACAGCGTCATAATATGCCTGAACTTCCTCAGCCATGGACATATCCGATGTCACCTCAGATGCAGAATATGTGCCGTCATCCGTCGCAGTTTCTTCTTCACCGCTTCCGCCGCAGCCTGCCAGTGTCCATACCGACATTGTCAGAACCAGAAGCGCCACAAGAAACCTGCTCCATTTCTTCTTAGTCATAATTCACCTCTCCTTCTAGTAAAAAGATAACTCTGCTAAAAGGATTATAATCCCTTAGGAAACATTCCACAATTATTTCCCGTCAATATGGCAAGAATATTCTGATTTTATTGCATATTAGTATAAATAATAATTTATTTGTTATTAGTTTATCCGGGATATTTGTGTTATAATCCACCTATGATTACCTGGTTAACATCTACATATTTAGGAAAAATACTGTGCACCTTTTTCATATCCATGGTGCCGGTTATAGAATTGAGAGGGGCTCTTCCCATCGGCGTAGGCATGGGGCTCACTCCTGTTACAGCACTTATAGTCAGCATACTGGGAAACATGGTGCCTGTGCCATTCATCCTTCTTCTCATCAGGAAGGTTCTGGAATGGATGCACAGATTCGACAGATTCGACCGCCTTGCCACAAGACTTGAAGCAAAGGCAGAAAAGGCCGGGGATAAGCTGGTGAAATACGAGATGTTCGGTCTGTTCCTGCTGGTGGCCGTACCTCTTCCGGGTACAGGTGCCTGGACCGGCTCCCTTGTGGCGGCATTGTTTAATCTGAGACTAAAAAACGCACTGCCTGTTATATTCGCGGGAGTTGTTGTCGCCGGTCTTGTGGTGTTCTTCATCACCTACGGAGTTGTTCTGATAGCGTGAATCTCCGGCGTAGCTATATACAGTATCGCAATATCGCTTGAAGCAATATTAATGAAGCATGACATTCAAAAGGAGCTGCTGCACCGTCACGATGCAGCAGCTCCTTTTTATTGCTTTATTTATTTCGCTTTCAGCTCCACACAGAGATTACTTGTTTCTGATAGCTGCCTGAGCTGCTGCCAGACGTGCGATAGGTACTCTGAACGGTGAGCATGAAACGTACTGCAGACCTACTCTGTGGCAGAAGTCGATTGACTTAGGATCTCCGCCGTGTTCGCCGCAGATTCCCAGATGAATGCTAGGTCTTGTCTTCTTACCAAGCTCTACAGCCATCTGAACCAGCTTGCCGATACCTGTCTGGTCAAGGCTTGCGAACGGATCGTCTTCGAAGATACCCTTGTCTCTGTATTCCTTAATGATCTTGCCTGTGTCATCTCTTGAGAAACCGAAGCCCATCTGAGTCAGGTCGTTTGTTCCGAAGGAGAAGAATTCAGCCTCTTCTGCGATTTCATCAGCTGTTAACGCAGCTCTTGGAATCTCGATCATGGTACCAACCAGGTACTGGAAGCTTACTCCTTCTCTCTCGAATACTCTGTCGATTGTCTCAACAACAGTCTTCTTAACATCAGCCAGCTCCAGCTTGCTTCCTACAAGCGGAATCATGATTTCAGGAACAATGTCAAAGCCCTTTTCTTTTCTCACTTCAATGGCGGCTGTGATGATTGCCTCAGCCTGCATTTCTGCGATTTCAGGATATGTTACAGCCAGTCTGCATCCGCGGTGACCAAGCATAGGGTTGAACTCGTGAAGCTCTTCAGCCTTCTTTGCCAGCTTTTCGTACGGCTTGCCGATCTGGTTAGCCAGTTCGTGAAGCTCTTCGTCAGTGTGCGGAATGAACTCGTGGAGAGGCGGGTCAAGAAGTCTGATTGTAACAGGTCTCTCACCCATTTCCTCGTAGATGCCCTTGAAGTCGCTCTTCTGATAAGGCAGCAGGAAGCTGAGTGCTTCTCTTCTCTCTTCAACTGTATCAGACATGATCATTCTTCTGATTGCAGGAATTCTTTCCTCCTCGAAGAACATGTGCTCTGTTCTGCACAGACCGATACCCTGAGCACCAAACTCAACAGCCTGGTGAGCATCTCTAGGGTTGTCGGCATTTGTTCTAACCTTCAGAGTTCTGATTTCATCAGCCCAGCTCATGATTGTTCCGAAGTCTCCTGACAGTTCAGGTGGAACAGTCTTGATTTCGCCCTTTATTACCTCACCGGCTGAACCGTCCAGTGAAATAAAGTCGCCTTCCTTGAATTCCAGTGAACCGATTCCCAGAGTCTTGGCTGCTTCATTAACCTTGATTTCGGTACATCCTGATACGCAGCACTTACCCATTCCTCTGGCAACTACTGCTGCATGTGATGTCATGCCGCCTCTTGCTGTGAGGATACCCTCTGCAGCAACCATTCCTGCCAGGTCTTCAGGTGATGTTTCAAGTCTTACCAGAATTGCCTTGTGTCCGTTGGCAACTGCTGCAACTGCATCTGCAGCGTTGAAGTAAATCTGTCCGCAGGCAGCACCGGGTGATGCAGGCAGACCCTTTGTCAGCTTCTCTGCAGTCTTCAGCTCTTCAGCGTCGAACATAGGGTGCAGAAGCTGGTCAATCTGTGAAGGTTCAATTCTCATTACAGCTTCTTCCTTGCTGATGAGTCCCTCTTCAACCATGTCAACTGCAATCTTTACTGCTGACGGAGCAGTTCTCTTGCCGTTTCTTGTCTGGAGCATGAAGAGCTTGCCTCTTTCAACTGTAAACTCCATGTCCTGCATGTCCTTGTAGTGTTCCTCAAGGGTATTGGCGATTTTTACAAAATCATCGTATACCTGAGGGAATGCTTCTGCCATTTCAGCAATCGGCTGAGGAGTTCTGATTCCGGCTACTACGTCTTCGCCCTGGGCGTTAACCAGGAATTCTCCGAAGATTGCCTTTTCTCCGTTAACAGGTGATCTTGTGAATGCAACGCCTGTTCCGGAGGTGTCTCCCATGTTTCCGAATACCATTGACTGAACGTTTACTGCTGTTCCGATGTCATCCGGAATTTCATTAATCTGTCTGTAAAGAATAGCTCTTTCGGTATTCCATGATCTGAATACAGCCTTGATTGCCTCCATAAGCTGTTCCTTAGGATCCTGAGGGAATTCTGTTCCGATTTCAGCCTTGTACAGTGCCTTGTATCCTGCGATGATCTCCTTCAGATCCTCAACATCCAGTTCTGTGTCAAACTGAACGCCCTTCTTTGCCTTCTGACCGTCAAAAATTTCATCATACTTTGACTTGCTGATGCCCATAACAACATCTCCGAACATCTGCATGAATCTTCTGTATGAGTCATATGCGAATCTTGGGTTTTCAGTAAGAGCTGCAAGGCCCTCAACAGATTCATCATTAAGACCCAGGTTGAGAATTGTATCCATCATGCCCGGCATTGAAATCTTGGCACCTGAACGAACTGATACCAGAAGCGGATTGGCGCTGTCGCCGAATTTCTTTCCGGAAACATTCTCCAGATCTGACAGTTTCACATAGATATCATCAACAATATCCTGTCCAATTGTCTGGCCCTCTTCATAGTATCTTGTGCAGGCCTCTGTTGTAACAGTGAAACCGAAAGGAACAGGCAGACCGATCTTTGTCATTTCAGCCAGGTTGGCGCCCTTGCCACCCAGGAGATCTCTCATGTCCTTTGATCCTTCATTAAAGGAATAAACGAATTTTGCCATTTCTTATTTCTCCTTATTTATTATTATATAAACTTTATATAAACTTTATACGCACATTTTAATCCATTATCCACAACAAATCAGCACGATTATTAGAATAACAGTCTTTCTTCAATGTATCCACGAACCTGTGAAACAGGGATTCTAACCTGTTCCATGGTGTCACGGTCTCTTACAGTAACACATCCGTCCTCAGCAGTATCGAAGTCAACGCAGATGCTGAACGGAGTTCCGATCTCGTCCTCTCTTCTGTATCTCTTGCCTATTGAACCTGCTGCATCGTAGTCAACGTTAAAGTATTTCGAAAGCTCTTCGTAAATCGGTTCAGCAACATCCGCCAGCTTCTTTGAAAGAGGCAGAACTGCAGCTTTGAACGGAGCGAGAGCCGGATGAAGTCTCAGAACCTTACGGATATCCTCCTTGCCCTTGTCGTCTGTAAGCACTTCTTCGTCATAGGCATCAACGAGGAATGCCAGCAGCATTCTCTCAACACCAACGGAAGGTTCTATACAGTACGGCACATACTTTTCGTTAGTCTCAGGGTCGAGATAAGTCATATCCTGACCGGAATGATTCTGATGTGCAGTGAGGTCAAAGTCTGTTCTTGAGGCTACTCCCCAGAGTTCTCCCCATCCAAACGGGAAGAGATACTCGATGTCCGTTGTGGCATTGCTGTAGTGAGACAGCTCCTCAGGATCGTGGTCTCTGAGCTTGATGTGCTCTTCCTTGATTCCCAGGGATTTCAGGAAGTTTGCACAGTATTCCTTCCAGTATTCAAACCACTCAAGTTCAGTTCCCGGTTTGCAGAAGAACTCAAGCTCCATCTGCTCGAACTCCCTTGTTCTGAAGATAAAGTTGCCCGGAGTAATTTCGTTTCTGAATGACTTTCCAACCTGAGCGATTCCGAAAGGAATCTTTTTTCTGGCTGTTCTCTGAACGCTCTTGAAGTTTACGAAAATGCCCTGTGCCGTTTCAGGTCTCAGATATATTTCGGACTTTGAATCCTCAGTTACACCCTGGAATGTCTTGAACATCAGGTTAAACTGTCTGATTCCTGTGAAATCCTTCTTGCCGCACTCAGGACAAAGGATACCCTTTTCGGCGATGTATTCCTCCAGCTTGTCATTTGACCATCCGTCCACCTGAACACCTTCGATACCGTTTTCCTTCATGTACCCTTCGATAAGGTGGTCGGCTCTGAATCTGGCCTTGCATGCTTTGCAGTCAATCAGCGGATCCGAGAATCCCCCAACGTGTCCCGATGCCACCCATGTTTCCGGGTTCATCAGAATTGCCGCATCCAGACCCACATTGTATTTTGATTCCTGAACGAACTTTCTTCTCCATGCATCCTTGATGTTGTTCTTCAGCTCTACACCCAGGGGACCGTAATCCCAGGTATTTGCCAGTCCGCCGTATATTTCACTTCCCGGAAAAATGAATCCTCTGTTCTTGGCGAGAGCTGTTATCTGCTCCATTGTCACTGTTGTTTCTGTTGTCATTATTATTCCTTATCCGTTTCTTCCTTTTTTTCGGCATCCTCTGCCGCTTCTTCAACTACTTCTTCTTCAGCTGTTTCAGCTGCTTCTTCTACTATTTCAGCATCTTCCACTGCTTCATCTTCATCGGCTTCCCAGGCTTCCGGCTCATCATCTCCGGAATCTCTCTTTACCTTTTCCTTAATGTCCTCAGCCAGATCCTCAGCCTTTTCCTTAATGTCTGCAGCAGCGTCCTTAGCCTTGCCTGCCAGGTCGCTCTCCTTGGCCTTGTCATAGAATTCCCTGCTCTTGTCCTTCAGATCCTCAAACTTGTCTGAACCGAATTCTGCAGCAGCGGCAACCTTCTCCGATACAGCGTCGCTTACATCGATAATCGTTCCGTCAGTCTTCACAACCTCGATAACGCATTTGAATCCAAAGGCTGCAACCATGGCAACAACTGATGCCAGAGGAGCAATACATACTCCCACGATTCCCACATTTACAGGTATGTTGAGAACTGTATCTCCTTCTCTTTTAACCTGAATCCTGGCAACGTTTCCTTTCTTCACAAGATTCTTTAAACTAGCGAAAAGCGCCTCGCCCTTTTCTCCAAAGGCTCTCCCCTTATTGCCTGCATTAATGGTCTCTTCAATGGCGATGATTGCATCTACAACACTGCCGTCAGCTTCTTCGAGAGCTTTCTTAGCTTCCGCATAGGTTACACCGGTTCTGTCTTTCACCAGTTCAATCTTTTCCAGTGTGATTTCCATTTTTTGTCCTCCCTTTCTCTTTAGTTTAAGCATTTAAATCATGCTTTCGCTTTTTATGTTCGAGGCATCCAGGTGATATGCCGCGTAATCTCTTATGATCTGCTGCAGCTTCCTGCCTGTTTCCCCGTTCAGAGCTGTATTTTCCAGCTTTCGTAACGAATTTCTGCCAAAAAAGTCTAGTGCATTTATTATAACATTATCAACACTGTAAATCAATGAATCGCACCTGTTATTTTCAGCCTCCGTCAGCTTCTCCAGTTCTTTTTTGCAACAGTCGCACAGCAGACCCCCTTCGGCGATTCCGAACCAGTGTCCCTCAGCCGGCCTGCCGCAGGAAGCACACCTGTCAAGTACAGGCGCCACACCCATGTACCCCAGTAGTCTGGTCTGGTATGCCAGCACCGGAGTTCCAATTCCCCGGTTCCTTTTTTCCAGGATTTCAAACAGCTCCAGCAGCAAATCAAAAAGACCCGGTGCAGGCACCTCCTCCTCCAACACCTTGCCTGTGAATTCAAGCACATATGAGCCATAGAGATACTTGTCGATGTTCTCACCTATGGAGTAAAAGCTTTTTACCACCTCTGCGGAATCTATGTTGTAGCCGCTTCGCCCCCTGTGGAGGATGTACCTTCCGAAGGTGAAATGCTGAAGAGCCAGACTGCTCTTTGTCTTTCCCCTCTCCCCCAGGCTCGTGCCTGCGCTGATTTTGCCGTACTCTCTGGTGAAGAGCTGAATCATCCTGCGATTGTATGAAGTTTTGGTTTCTCTGAGGACAATGCCCTCCACATCGGTTTTCATTTACTATCGTATCTTTTTAATCCCTGTATCCGAAGTTTGTCAGGGCAATATTGCTGTCACGCCAGTTTTCCTTCACCTTGACCCAGGTTTCCAAGAATACCTTCGTTCCCAGAAGAGCCTCGATTTCCTCCCTGGCACTCTTGCCTATTCCCTTCAGCTTTCTGCCGCCTTTGCCTATGATCATTCCCTTGTGGGATTTTTTCTCACAGTAGATAACGGCACCTATTCTGGTGAGTCGGTCCTCCTCAACGTATTGCTCTATCTCCACAGCAACTCCATGGGGCACCTCGTCCTCCAGATACATCAGCACCTTTTCTCTTATTATCTCGCTTACGATGAACCTTGCCGGGTGTTCTGTAACTATATCGTCCGGGAAGTACATCGGTCCCTCCTCCATGAATCCCGAAGCCGCTTCAATAACGTCCTCCACATGGATTCCCTCAAGAGCCGAGGTTCCCAGTATTTTATCGAACATCTCCAGCTCCTCGTATTCCCTGTAAGTCTTCGCAAATTCCTCTGGCCCCATCCTGTCAATCTTGTTGATAACGAGGATTTTCGGAGTGTCTATCTCCCTGAGAAGCTCCACAATGTATTTGTCTCCCGGTCCCCTGCTGAGGGCCTCATCCACGATAAAGATTATCGCATCCACCTCGCCGAAGGTGCTGATTGCGGCATCTGTCATGAATTCGCCCAGCTTGTTTCTTGGCTTGTGTATTCCCGGAGTATCGATAAACACCATCTGAATATCCTCCTCCCCGGGAGCCTGACCGTATCTTGTGAAAATGCCCCTGATGGCATTTCTCGTTGTCTGGGGCTTTTCCGTTGTTATAGCTATCTTTTCTCCCAGAATCGCATTGAGAAGCGTGGACTTACCCACGTTCGGTCTTCCTACGATTCCCACAAATCCTGATTTCATTCCTGCTCCTGTCTGGAAATGCCTAGGCTTTCCATTATTTCCTCTTCCCTTGCTCTCATTTTTCTTCTGTCCTCATCCTCCTCATGGTCGTAGCCGAGAAGGTGAAGAACGCTGTGTGTAAACAGATACACGGTTTCTCTCTCCTCCGAGTGACCGAACTCCTCTGCCTGTTCCCGGATTTTGTCCATGCATATCACAACATCACCCAGGGGAACATCCCCGCCGGTTAGCCTTTGCATTTCCTCCATCTCCTCCGTGGAATCAAACATTGGAAATGACAGCACATCCGTGGGTCTGTCCACCCCCCTGTACTCTCTATTCATCCGGTGAATCTCCTCAAGTGAAACAAAAGAAAGGCTGATTTCCACATCCATGTCAATGCATGCGGAAGCGGCCTTTCTAAGAGTATTCATGAGCTGTGTGCTGATTGCCTTCTCATCATTAACAATAATGCTTACGTTCATTCTGTCTCCCTTAATCCTCATCTGTCGGAGGATGAGCCTTGTAATAGCGATCATATGCGCTGATAACCTTCTTCACCAGCTGATGTCTCACAACATCCACATCCTTCAGAAGGCAGAAGCCGATTTCATCCACATTTTTCAGAACCTTCCGGGCCTCGATGAGACCGGAGCGTTTACCCCGTGGCAGGTCAATCTGGGTGATATCCCCGGTGACAACCACCTTGGAGCCGAAGCCCATTCTCGTAAGGAACATCTTCATCTGCTCCGGAGTGGTGTTCTGGGCTTCGTCAAGGATAATGAAGGAGTTGTCCAGGGTTCTTCCTCGCATGTAGGCCAGAGGAACCACCTCAATAACCTCCTTCTCCTTGAGACGCACCGCACTCTCCCTTCCCAGTACATCGTAGAGGGCGTCGTACAAAGGCCTCAGGTACGGGTCCACCTTTTCCTGAAGATCCCCGGGAAGGAAGCCCAGCCTTTCCCCGGCCTCCACGGCAGGTCTCGCCAGGATTATCTTCTGAACCTCCTTGTTCTTGAGGGCGTTTACCGCCATGGCCACGGCAATATAGGTCTTGCCCGTTCCCGCAGGTCCGATTCCGAAAACTATATCCCTGCGTCTTATGGTCTCCACATATCCCTTCTGACCGATGGTCTTCGGTCTGAGAGGCTTCCCCTCATGGGTGAAGCAGATGATGTCTCTGTTCAGACTTCCTCCCTCCGTCTCCCGGCTGTAGGAAACTCCTCTGCTGCTCAAATCGGTGATGTATCCCACCTTCTGTTCGTCCAGCTCCTCCCCGCGGCTCAGGGTGTTTATCATTTCCCTGATAATTGCCTCCGCCTGAGGGGCATTGTCTCCCTTGAGAATCAGATTGCTGTCCCTTTGAATAATGTCAACACCCAGCTTTTCTTCAATGTTTTTCAGATTGTGATCCATTCCTCCGAAGAGCTCGTGTCTGTCGATGGCATCATCAAGGGTCACGGTTATCATTTTAGTATTTTCGTTTCTGTTCATGTCTGTATTATAACTCTATTTATCTCAAATGTCTTCTAATAACGGCCTCTGCCGCCTTAATTCCCTCAACGGCGGCGGACATTATTCCTCCGGCATATCCCGGGCCTTCACCTGCCGGAATAACGCCGCGAACTGACGTCTCCATGTTCTCGTCTCTTACCACCCTGAGAGGGGATGAGCTTCTCGTCTCCACTCCGGTGAGGAGAGCATCCTCCCTGTCGAAGCCCTCCAGCTTTCTGCCCAGGAAGGGCATTGCCTCACAAATGGATTCCCATGCAAAGGCAGGAAGGCTTTTTCTCACAGAATCCTCAGTATTATCCCTGAAGCTGCCCCAGTTTGTTTTCGCCATTCCCGAGTGGGTTCTGTTCTCCCAGGCAAGCTTCTCGTATTTCATCTGAAAGTCGATTCCCGCAAGGGGGCTTTCGGGTCTTAAGGAAACGGCTGAGAAATCCTCCGGCCTCACATCCACAAGGAGTGCTGAGTTGGCACTGTCGCTGTCTCTGGCGGCGTTGCTCATGCCGTTGGTTACCGATGTGCCGCCCTCGGTTGAGGCGTTTACCACATATCCTCCCGGACACATGCAGAAGGTGTATACTCCTCTTCCCGACTCACATCTGTGATTGAGCTTGTAATCTGCAGGGCCAAGTATTGCCGCAAGCTTGTCGTCACCGTACCTCGCCCTGTTTATCATCTCCTGGGGATGCTCAATGCGCACACCTATGGAGAAGGGCTTCTGCTTCATTTCGAAGCCCAGCCTGTCAAGCATCTCGAAGGTATCCCTGGCGCTGTGGCCCACAGCAAGTATCAGACTTTCGGTTTCCAGTGTTTCCCCTGATGAGGTTACCACTGCCTTGAGACTTCCATCTCTTATTACAAGTTCATCCAGCCTGGTGGAGAATCTCACTTCTCCCCCCAGCTCCTGAATCCTCCTGCGGAGATTGACAACAACCTCCCTCAGTCTGTCCGTTCCGATATGGGGACGGGCTTTATACAGAATTTCTTCGGAAGCTCCTGCCTCCACGAAGCTTTCCAGCACCTTTCTTATGCGGGGATCCCTGATTCCCGTTGTGAGCTTGCCGTCTGAGAATGTCCCGGCGCCGCCCTCACCGAACTGGACGTTTGATTCCGGATCCGGTGGCAGCTTTCCCCGGGATTCCCAGAATCCCTCCACATCTTTCACTCTTTCGGAAACAGCCTTGCCCCTTTCCAGTACAATGGGTTTCATTCCCGCCTCCGCCAGAACAAGGGCTGCGAATATTCCGCAGGGTCCGAAGCCTGCAATAACAGGCCTGAAGGCTGCAGCCTCCACCTTGCCCGGGCCGATATACTCATTCACCCTGGGCGGATTAAGGGCAAGCTTCTTCCCGCAATCGAAGTCCACAGAATACACAAGCCGCACATCAGGTTTTTTCCTGGCATCAACGGATTCCCTCACTATGGTGATATTTGCCGGCTTCTTTATTCTGTACCGGGATGACAATCTGTCGGATATTGCCCTGATAAGCTTCCCGGAGTCTATCCCTCCTCCCCCGGACGCAACATCAGCCGGTCTGATTTTTATTCCTTCTGCTCTGTATCTCATCTGTATCTCTACTGTATCTTGTATCTCTACTTCCGCGACTTCACCGCCTGCCGCTTCATCAGCTACCGCTTTATCAGCGAAGTCTCCGCTGCCTTTGCAGCTTTAATTCCTGTTTCCCATGCGTTCTGCAGGTTGAAGCCTCCGCAGGGTCCCTGGACATCAATTATTTCCCCTGCGAAGTACAGCCCCGGAACAAGGCGTGACTCCATGGTATCCATGTCTATTTCCTCCAGGGAAATGCCTCCTGCTGTTGCCTGGGCATCCCTCCAGCCTTTGACTCCCGTTACCCCTAGCCTCCAGTCCTTCAGCTCTTCAGGGGAAATCATGTCCGCCAGTTCCCTGGTGACTATGCCGAAGGAGCTCTTCCTGCTATCCAGCTCCCCCTGTGAAAAATCAGGCGCCAGGTCAATTGAAAGGGTATATCTTTTCATTGCTTCTGCAGGATTTTCTCCCTCCTCTGCTCCCATGAAGCAGGTGAGATTGAACACGCATATTCCCGAAATACCGTCCTCTGTAAACTGTATTTCTCCGGCTTCCCCGGCGATGGCTTCACCATCCTTGAGAAGGGTCACACAGCCCTTTGCCCGTATTCCCTTTATGGCCTGAAAATCAGCTCCGGTGCACCGGATTCCCGCCAGAATCGGATAAACCCGGGTTACTCTGTGCCCCAGGCGTCTGGCCATGGAGTATCCGTCTCCGGTTGTGCCGAACATGGGTCCGGATTTGCCTCCTGCTGCCAGAATCACTCTGCGGGCAGAGATTATCTTTGCTTCCTGTGATGAATCTGATGCTTCTATCCTGAAGCCCGGCTCTTCCTCCGGATTTTTCCGGGTCGGGATGATTTCCCTGACAATTTCCCCGCATCTGATGCTGACATTGTCTCCCAGCTCATCCAGAAGAGCACTTACCACATCCGAAGCTCTGTTTGAATATGGATAGTATCTTCCCTCCTCATCGCAGCAGGTTTCAATGCCCAGCCTCCTGAAGAAGCCAAGGGTTTCATCCTTACCGGGGCATGCCTCATTTGTCAGATTGCACCGCCCTCCGCCGGTTGCAGCCAGCTTCCGTCCCGGCCGTGAGTTCTTCTCCAGGATGCATATTTTCAGTTCTTTATTAAAAGAAGCAGCCGCAGCAAGACCTGCTGCGCCGCCTCCTATTATACATACATCGTATTTCATTTTTTCTCTTCTCTGATTTCGGCTATTGCAGCTTCAGCCTCTTCCCTGGATATGCCGATGCTGGAGGTTGCCGCAGCCTCGATGAATTCCTGTTCGGTTTCCATCTTTCTCTTCTCGATTACTCTTTCCTGAATATCAACTGTGCTCTCGGAATCCTCGTCTTCGATTCTAACTGCATTTCTCTGCTTCTTGTATATTTTAACGTCCTCTTTAACCTTGTGAGGCATGTTGAAGCCCAGCTCAATGGAGTTGATACCCTGAATCAGCATGAAGAATCCCAGTATTGGTATTATCGATACATATGTTACAAACGGATTGATGAATCCCAGAAGTCCCATTACCACAGTAATGACTCCCGTTATCAGGGCCGCCTTGAAATTTCCGGGCTTTCTCTGTCTGTCGATTCTCGAAGCCGCCTCAAGTCTCAAAAGTCCCGACACGAGAACCCACATTCCGAACACCATCGGAATCGCCATGTCAACCGTAAGCTGGTTGAAAAGCACAAGTATTCCCAGCAGCAGAGTCAGCAGCGCATCGATGAGTATCCAGCCGTTGTTGTCTCCCTTGCCGTGGGGCGTTCTGCCTATAACGTATGCCAATACATGGATAATGCCGCAAAGAGCCATAACCGTTCCTATTACAAAGGCCATGGTCATGAATGTCTGTCCCGGGTTGATGAAACAGAATGCTCCCGCTGCAATCATTATTATTCCGCTTACTATTGTTAATCCCTTCATATTTTAATCTCCTGCCGAAGGCCCGGTCTACCAGATGTCATCGAATTCCGCCGTCTGGAATCCCCGGCTCTCCCCTTCGCTTTCCTCCTTTTTTCCTGTAATCTCAATAAGTACGAAAACTGCCAGCAATGCGATGACAATTTTCCTCAGTTTAGCGTTCAGATTTTTGATCATCCTACTCCTTTCCAATGCAAATCACAGGTGACATTGTAACACAATTATCTGCCCTTGCCCAGCACATTAACGAGTTTGTAAAGCTCCATATCAAACTCCGGCTTCACCTCAAGAGCCTCCCTGAGATCCATTGAAACTATTTCTCCTGCCTGAAGCCCAATGGCTCTGCTGTGGGAATCGTTATACAGCAGCTCTACTGCCTTTGCAGCTGTGAGACTTGCCAGCCTCCTGTCTGCCAGGCTTGGACTTCCACCCCTCTGAATATATCCCGGCACAACGGTTCTGGCCTCTCTGCCGGTCATGGTTTCAAGTGTCTCTGCCAGTTCATCCGGATTGAAGGCTGCACCCTCTGCCATGACAATCAGGCTGTGAGCCTTGCCGGAGGCCTGTCCCTGGAGCACTCTTCTGCATATTTCGTGGACATCAATCTCAACCTCAGGCACCAGCACCACATCGGCGCCTCCTGCCAGCCCGGCGTGAAGCGCCAGATCTCCGCAGTGTCGTCCCATTACCTCCACTATTGTGGTTCTCTCATGGGATGAGGATGTGTCCCGAATGTTTGAAATGAGGCCAAGCACGGTGTTTACCGCAGTATCAAAGCCTATGGTGTAATCCGTGTAGGCCAGGTCGTTGTCAATTGTTCCCGGAACACCCATTACCGTAATGCCCTGCTTCGCAAGCTCAAGCCCCCCGTGGAAGGAGCCGTCGCCGCCTACTACTATCAATCCCTCTATTCCAAAGGTGCGAAGCATCTCCGCTCCGTGGTGAATCCACCTTTCCTCCATGAAACGGCTGCTTCTGGCGGTTCTCAGTATCGTGCCGCCCCTCTGGAGAATATCTCCCACCGAGGACCATTCCATTTTAGCGATTTCACCCTCCAGAAGACCTTCATACCCTCTCTGGATTCCATAAACCTCCATTCCCGCGTCGATTCCGCATCTGACAGCCGCTCTGACGGCGGCGTTCATCCCCGGCGCATCTCCGCCGCTTGTGAGTATTCCTATCTTCTTCATAGTAACCTTCTTTCTTTAGGGACAGTTCCCGGGGCAGTTTACTGCTTGTAATTGCCCTGTCCCACAATCTCTGTTATCTCTGCTGCAAAAGCCTCCCCGGGCTCTACCCAAAGCTCCCTTCCGGTTCTCCGGCTTCCGCCCTGAGGATAGTATATGATAGCCTGATGCTTTCCCGGATACTTCTTCATTATCCGGGTTATCTTATCAAGAATTAAGCTGTTCTGTCTGTCGATGTTGTGAATTCCGTCCCCCTCCGGAAGCCGTATCTTCACAATGCCCTCCGGCTGCTCCCGGGAAGGCTTCGCTCTACCCGGCGGTTCTGCAGCTCTGACTGCATCCGGTTCCCGGCGTGCCGCTCCCAGCTCCCTGATGGAAACGATTTCATCTGCCAGCAGCTTAGGCATTTCACCTTCCTTGAAGTTGATGGTGCCTTTAACCGAGATTATCTTATCCTCTTCAATCAGCTCGCTGCACCGCTCGTAAACATTAGGGAACACCACAACCTCCAGGGCTCCGTACATGTCCTCCATGTTCACAAAGGCCATCATCTTGCCGTTTTTTGTAATCAGGTTCTTCTTCGAGAGGATTATCCCCGCCATGACGGCCTTCATTCCATCCTGCACTCTGCCGGTGTAGCCCTCCTCTTCCGATGCCAGAACCTCAGCCAGATCCCGGCTTGTAACCGATACATTCCTCTGTATCAGCTCCGCATAATCATCAAGGGGATGAGCTGTCAGGTAGACGCCAAGCATCTCCTTTTCCTGGGAGAGAAGCTCCTCGCTCCTGAAATTCCTGATATCCGGAAGCTCTCGGGTTCCCGTCCTGTCAAGCTCCTCCGCATTTATCTGGAACAGGGAAATCTGTCCGGCTATATTGTTTCTGGCAGAGGCCTGGGCGGAATCCATAAGAGACTCGTATATTCCCATATGAGCTGCTCTGTTGCTGCAAAGGCAGTCCATGGCGCCTGATTTTATCAGGCTCTCCACGGCCTTCTTGTTCACTCTGTGTATGTCAAGATTGTCAATGAATCTGAAAATGTCCCGAGGCTTTCCCTTCTGCTCCCTTGCATCGATTATTGCGCCAATAGGACCGTCACCCAGATTCTTTATTCCCATGAGACCGAATCTTATCTTTCCGTGCTTTTTAGCTTTATCCTCAGGTTCGTATACCACCGAGAACTTCTTTTCGCTCTCGTTAACATCTGGAGGCAGAACCTCAATGCCCATTTCACGGCAGTTTCTTATATACAGTGCCATGGACTTGGCGTCTCCCATAACCGATGTCATAAGAGCCGCCATGAATTCAACCGGATAGTGAGCCTTCAGATATCCTGTTTCATAGGCCAGAACCGCATATGCTGCGGCATGGGATTTGTTGAAGGCATACTCGGCGAAGGAAATCATCTGATTGAAGATTTCCTCTGCGGCTTCCCTTGGAACACCGTTTCTGATGCATCCCGGGATTTCAACTGTTCCGTCCTCTGATATTTTGCCGTTGATGAAATACTCCTTTTCCTGAAGCATTACATCCATTTTCTTTTTTGACATTGCCCGGCGAACCAGGTCAGAACGACCGTAGGAGTATCCCCCCAGGTCTCTTACTATCTGCATTACCTGTTCCTGGTAGACCATGCACCCGTAGGTTACACCCAGAATCGGTTTAAGGGACTCGTGGACATATTTCACATGACCGGGATTTCTCTTGTTGTCTATGTATGTGGGTATGGATGCCATCGGTCCAGGTCTGTACAGTGCGATTCCCGCAACGATGTCTTCGAAGCAGTCCGGCTTGAGGTTCTTCATGAAGGAGGTCATTCCTCCGCTTTCAAGCTGGAACAGTCCCTGGGTATTTCCCTGGGAGATAATCTCATAGACAGCGGGATCGTCGTATTCCATCCTTGAAAAGTCAATGTCAACACCGTGGTTTTCTCTGATCATCTCAAGGGCGTCGCGAATAATTGTAAGGTTTCTCAGACCGAGAAAGTCCATTTTCAGAAGTCCCAGTTCCTCTATTGTCGTCATGTTGAACTGGGTGGCAAGACCCTTATCCGTCAGATACAGAGGCACATATTCGTCAAGGGGCAGTTTGGAAATAACCACGCCTGCCGCATGGGTTGAGGCATGCCTCGGCATGCCCTCGATTGCCCTTGCCATGTCAATGACCTTCCTGGTTGTTTCGTCGGAATCGTACATTGACTTAAGCTCCGGGCTTATCTCCAGAGCCTTGTCAATGGTCATTTTCAATGCGAACGGTATTGCCTTTGCGATGGCGTCGGTTTCCTGGTAGCTCACATTGAGCACCCTTCCTACGTCTCTCACCGCCGCCTTTGCCTTAAGGGTGCCGAAGGTTATTATCTGAGATACGTTGTCTGTGCCGTACTTCTCGGTAACATAATCGATTACCTCACCCCTTCGCTCATAGCAGAAGTCGATGTCAATATCCGGCATGCTGACTCTTTCGGGATTCAGAAACCTCTCGAAGATCAGGCCGTATTTTATGGGGTCTATGTCGGTGATTCTCAGGGTGTAGGCAACGATTGATCCCGCAGCGGAACCTCGTCCCGGACCCACCATGATATTCCGGCTTCTGGCATAGTTTATGAAATCCCATACGATAAGGAAGTATTCCACATACCCCATGTTTTCGATGGTTGTGAGCTCATAGTCAAGTCTTTCCCTGAGCAGGGCGAAGCTTTCCTCATTCTCATCAGGATATCTCTCCTCAAGGCCTCTGCTGCAGAGCTGTCTCAGGTATTCTCTGTTTGACAGTCCCTCCGGGGCCTGGAATTCAGGAAGGTGCAGTTCGCCGAAGGTGAAAGTGACATTGCATCTTTCTGCTATCTTCGCTGTATTGTCAATTGCCTCGGGAGTATTGGAAAAAATTCTGCGCATTTCCTCTTCGGATTTCAGGTAGAACTGATCGTTTGGAAAGCGCATCCTGTTGTCTTCATCAATGGTGGACGCCGTCTGAATGCACATGAGTACGTCCTGTGCCTGGGCATCCTCCTGCATTACATAATGAACGTCATTTGTGGCAACAAAAGGAATGCCCGTTTCCTCGTGAAGACGCTTCATGTCGGGCAGTATCCTTGCCTCCTCCTCAAGTCCCTGATCCTGGAGTTCAAGGTAAAAATTCTCATCACCGAAGATTTCCCGAAGTTCCAGGGCTTCTTTCCTGGCGCTGAGGTAATCACCGTTAAGCAGATTATGCTGAACGTTCCCTGCAAGGCATGCGGACAGAGCGATTATGCCTTCGGAATACTCCCTGAGCAGCTCCTTGTCCACCCTCGGCTTATAGTAAAAGCCGTTTCTGTATCCCTCGGACACAATCTTCATGAGATTCCTGTAGCCGCCATTGTCCTTTGCCAGCAGAACCAGGTGGCCCATGAACTTGTCCTTCTCCGAATCCTTGTCAAAACGGCTTCTGGCTGCTGTATAAACCTCGCAGCCAATTATGGGCTTGATTCCCTCTTCCAGACACGCCCGGTAAAAGTCAATAACGCCGAACATGACCCCGTGATCCGTTATGGCCAGGGAGTCCATTCCAAGTTCCTTAGCCCGTGCCGCAAGCTTTTTGACGGATGCTGCGCCATCGAGAAGACTGTATTCTGTGTGTACATGTAAATGTGTAAATGCCATGTTCAAATTATACCATATTTGCACTTTATTTTTGCCTATAAATTTACTATACTATTGGGTATGAGAAAAGTTCTGATTACGATTGTATCCCTGATTGCGGTACTGGCTGCGGCAGCGGGGATAATGACAACTTCATATATCAATTCAGATGATTACAAAGGGGATGTTTTTACTGAGGGGACCATTATTAACGGAGTCAACTGCTCTGGTTTGACCTACAGTCAGGCCGCGGATGAGCTGACCCGACACCGTAACGGAATGCACCTTCAGGTTGTAGGAAGTCTGGATGAAACCCTTGAGGATTTCACGGATTTCGGATGCACCTACGATATTGACGGCTACCTGGAATCCTTCAAAAAGGATCACCTTGTTGCCGCTGCAGTTAATCACTATCTCCACATTCCTTTCAGCGGAAATGTGACGATGAAGGTAAGAAACTGCGGCACAAATCTCATGAGGGATGTTAAGGAATCCGATTTCCTCCACCGGGATGGAACGACGGAAACCTTCGACGCCTATGTGGATCTGGAGGATCCGGCCTTCCCTATCGTTCCTGAAGTGTACGGAACGAAGGCTGACCCCGATGCCTTCCTTGAGGATCTTATCCACGCAATCGAAATGGGACAGACCCGTTTCATGTACGACGAGAAATCCTATGTGGCGGCGCCTAAGGTCAAGGCAGATGATCCCGACCTTATTGAATACCAGAAATTCTGCCGGAAGTATCTGAATCAGCAGATAACATACGAGTTTGGCGATGATTCCTACAGGGTATCTCCTAAGGAGCTGGCAGCCATGATGGATGAGGATCTTACAGGAGAAGCGGACCCTCAGGCAGTTGCCGACTTTGTGGATAAGCTCAAGAAGGATTACGATATAGCCGGCGGGGAGCTGAAGTTCCACTCCCTTACAGGCAGAACCTTTAAAGTGAGCAGAGGCGACTGCATCTGGGTAATTGATCCCCAGGGCGAAACCTCTCAGCTTCTGGAGGACATCAGTTCCCACAGGGATGTAACCCGGGAACCTGTATATTCCAGCACCGGCACGGGCAAGTATTCAAAGCATCTGGAAATCGGAAACACCTACATTGACGTCGATCTGCAGAAGCAGCACGTAACCTTCTTCAAAAAAGGCAAAAAGGCCTTCGAGTGCGACTGCGTATCCGGCTCTCTGGCAGCCGGTCACGGCACACCTACAGGTGTTTACAATATAACTAATCTTGGCAGAAACATTACCCTTATCGGGGGCGGCAAGAAGGGCAGCCCAGGCTATTACGAGAGCTTCGTGCAGTACTGGATGGCCTTCATCGGCAATTC
>X136_Domestic_Pig__coassemble_73_pt1 | contig 20782 bp, 20 predicted proteins | sample X136_Domestic_Pig__metabat2_low_PE_007 | metagenome-assembled genome bin X136_Domestic_Pig
ACCGTATGCCAGTGCCTGCTCGTGAACCTTAAGTCCGTAGCAGCCCTTGCCGCAAAAGGCAGGGATCAGCGACGGATGAACGTTGATGATCCTGTCAGCATATGCGTCTGTGAAATCCTTGCTGAGTATCTTCATGAACCCGGCAAGAACAATCAGCTCAATGCCCCTCTTCTCAAGCTCCGCCCTAATGCCTTCCTCGAAGGCCCTCTGGCTGCCTGTCTGTTTTCTTGTTACTACGGCTGTGGCAATTCCTGCTGCTTCCGCCCTTTTAAGCCCGTAGGCGTCGGCACTTGAGGACACAACCAGCTCGATGGAGCCATGTTTCAAAATCCCGCTCTTCTGGGCATCTATCAGCGCCTGCAGATTCGTTCCGTTGCCGGATATGAGAACTGCAATCTTTGTCTTTACCATAGAATTACTCCTTCTTCGCTCTTAACAACTTCACCGAGGATGTAGGCATCTTCACCATTCGCCTGCAAAGTCTCAAGAGCCCTGTCAGCATCTTCCTTCGCCGTAATGCATATCATGCCCACACCCATGTTGAAGGTGTTGAACATGTCTCTTTCCGTAATGTCTCCTGCCTTTGCAATTTCCTCAAAAACAGGAAGCACTCTTACATCATCCCGTCTTATCTTCGCTCCAAGTCCTGCAGGAAGACTTCTCGGAATGTTCTCGTAGAATCCGCCGCCGGTGATGTGGGCTACGGATTTAACCTTTACCGCCTCCATCAGAGCAAGTACAGGTTTCACATATATCTTCGTAGGTGTAAGCAGGGTCTCAAGAAGCTCGCGGTCAGCCTTTTCGATATCAAAGACCTTTCTCACCAGGGAGAAGCCGTTTGAGTGAACTCCGCTTGAAGGCAGAGCGATGATAACGTCTCCCTCTTCCACGCTGTTCTTGTCAAGCATCCTGCTCTTGTCAACCATACCCACTGCGAATCCTGCCAGATCGTATTCATCCTCAGGATAGAAGCCCGGCATCTCTGCAGTCTCTCCGCCGATCAGCGCTGCTCCGGACTGAACACAGCCCTCTGCAACACCCTTGACGATTTCCGCTATTCTTTCCGGAATGTTCTTGCCGCAGGCGATATAGTCAAGGAAAAACAGAGGCTTCGCGCCTACGCAGATGATGTCGTTTACGCACATTGCCACGCAGTCAATGCCTATGGTGTCATGTCTGTCCAGCTCAAAGGCCAGCTTGAGCTTGGTGCCTACTCCGTCTGTTCCGCTGACGAGAACCGGCTCATCAATGCCCTTCATGTCCGGGGCAAACAGCCCGCCGAAGCCTCCCACATCCGACATGACTCCGGAGGTGTTGGTTCTGGACACATGCTCCTTCATCAGCTGAACGGCTTTGTAACCCGCCGTAATGTCAACGCCTGATGCTGCATAAGCATCGGATTTTGAATTTTTCATCGCTTACTCCTTTCCGTTCCAGCAGTATGTGCAAACGCAATCCTCGTCAAGGCCTATTGCCTCAAGGATTCCTTCTATGTTCTGGAATTCCAGAGAATCAAAGTGCATTCTTCTGCAGAGCTCTTCTCTGAGGGCCTTGCCTCTTTCGGTTCTGCCGTCGGAATACTCGTCAATGTACTTTTCTCCCTCTTCTCCTTCCAGCTCCATTATAGCCTGACGGGCAATCAGATCCATGTCATCTGTCTTTCTGGCGAAGCTCAGATACTTGCAGCCGTACATGATAGGAGGACATGCGGATCTCATGTGAACCTCCTTGGCTCCCTTTGAATAGAGGAATTCTCCTGTTTTTCGCAGCTGATTTCCTCTAACGATGCTGTCATCCACAAACAGCAGCTTCTTGTCCTTAATGAGCTCGTTAACAGGTATCAGCTTCATTTCGGCAATTCTGCTGCTCTGCTTCTGTGAGCCCGGCATGAAGCTTCTCGGCCATGTCGGTGTATATTTTACAAAAGGTCTGGCGTAGTCGATCTCGCATTCGTTGGCGTAACCGATTGCGTGGGCAATTCCCGAATCAGGTACACCGCAGATGTAATCGTAGTCAAACTCATTGCCTGCAGCAGCTTCCTCCCTTGCCATGATCCGGCCGTTGATGTTTCTCATCCGTTCCACATTAACGCCCTCGTATGTAGAGTTCGGGAAGCCGTAGTAGGACCACAGAAATGCGCATATGCACTTCCTGTCCCTTGCAGGGGATTTCACCTCTATGCCTTCAGGTGTGATTTCAACAATTTCTCCGGGACCCAGCTCATAAACAGTTTCGTATCCCAGCTTCTCATATGCGAAGGATTCGAAGGCAACTGCGTGTCCGTCGGAATCCTTGCCGATAAGCAGCGGAGTTCTGCCGAATTTATCTCTTGAGGCCAGAATGCTGCCGTCCTCCTTGAGAATGAGAATTGATGCAGAGCCCTCGATTTCATCCTGAGCGAATCTCAGTCCGCTGATGAAATCGGTTTTCTGATCTACCAGTGAGGCAAGCAGCTCTGTGGTGTTTATTCTTCCTCCGGTCATGGCGTCAAAGTGTCCGCCGCTAAACGCCAGAAAATGCTTCATGAGAGCATCAGCATTGTTGATCTTTCCCACGAAGCACACTGCATATGTACCGTGATTTGAATGAATGAGCAAAGGCTGGGGATCGGAGTCACTGATGCAGCCGATTCCCGAGGTTCCGCTCATCTTGTCTATGTCGTTTTCGAACTTTGTTCTGAAGGGTGAGTTCTCTATATTGTGAATCTCTCTGTCAAAGCCCTTATCCCTTTCCCAGAGAGCCATGCCGCCCCTCTTAGTTCCCAGGTGCGAGTGATAATCTGTACCATAGAACACATCCATGGTTACGTCTCTTTTAGAGACTGCTCCGAAATATCCGCCCATTTTATGTCAAGTCCTTTCTGGTTCTTTACTTTCCATATGTATGCTTGTAATTGTATTCTTGTAATGTATGTTCCTTAGATAGTGCCCCCTGTTTCGATGACAGTATTCATAAGTGTATTTGTGGTATATCCGAATACTGAATCCGCCAGGGCTCCGTAGTAGACGATACGCTGAGCCGTTTCACCGTTAATCCTGTGAGCCAGCTCCTTGTCCTTCATCATGTTTGTGTTGATGTAGATGTTGAAGCTTGCTGCCTGCATGGCGGCCTTGCAGAGTACGGCACTTGATCCCGAGTCGGCAATAACAATCTTGTTGCCCTTAACCGCAAACTCTTGTGAGAGCTCGATGGCTCTGCCGCACTTCTTGATAATTTCCATTGGAACGAGGCAGGCTTCATACAGCGCCTTCTGCTTTGCCTCTCCTATTTTCTCCTTCTCTTCAGGATCCTTTGACTTCATCTTGTACAGCTTAGCCAAAGGTTCGAAGTTGTCAATGTCCTTCTGAACCAGGTCTATAAGATCCTCCTGAATCTTGTAGATTTCCTGAATGTTTCTCTCCATTTCCGCTTCAACGGCAATATACTTCTTGCTGCTGAGTGTAAGTGATGCAACCATTGTTGACAGGGCTGCACCCAAAGCTCCAACAAGTGCAGCTACGCTTCCTCCCCCCGGTATGGGCTGGGAGGAAGCTGCTGCTTCAACAAATTCTCTGCAGGATTTATCTGTAAATATCATATCCTTCACCTTTAAAAGATAATTCACGGGAATTAAGCGAAAAACAGTTCTGACAGCGTCATTGGATCAATGTACTCGCCGTCCTTGTATACTCTCATGTTTCCTGATGCGATTTCGTCAATGAGCATTACATTGCCGTCAGCATCGTAACCGAACTCAAACTTGATGTCGTAGAGAACCAGTCCCTTTTCAAGAAGGTCGTCTGCTACGATCTTTGTTATCTTCTGAGTCATGTCCTTAAGATCCTCATACTGCTTGTCAGTCATGATTCCCAGAACCATGAGACCGTCCTTTGTTACGAGAGGATCTCCCAGTGCGTCGTTCTTGAAGGTTGTCTCTACATATGCAGGAAGATCTGCGCCCTCTTCAACATATTCGCCGTATCTTCTGAAGAATGAACCTACTGCCTTGTGTCTGCAGATTACTTCCAAACCCTTGCCGAATACTGTTGCAGGCTTAACCTCCATTGTTGTGTTGTCCAAATCCGCACTTACGAAGTGTGTGCTGATTCCTGCTGCATTTATCTTTTCGAAGAAATAGATTGACATTCTCAGGTTAACATCGCCAACGCCTTCAATTGTCAGTCCTACTGAATTTTCGCCCGGATCGAATACGCCGTCCTTGCCGGTGCAGTCATCCTTGAACTTCAGCATGTAGTTGCCGTTGTCCAGTGCGAATACGTTCTTTGTCTTTCCGGTGTAAACTAATCTTTCCATTTTGTTCCTCCTTTTTATATAAAAAAGTTTTTATTTACTGTTTCATGTGCGGCTTACGCGTTAAGGGCCGCATCCTTTGCCAGAACCGCCTCTGCTGCCTTTGCACGCTCTTCCTTTATCTTTGAGGACAGTTCCTTATCCGTCAGAGCTATTATCTGGGCTGCCAGAATCGCTGCGTTGGCTGCTCCGTCGATTGCCACTGTGGCAACGGGGATTCCGCTTGGCATCTGCACTGTTGACAGAAGAGCGTCAAGTCCGTCCAGGGTGGAGGATTTTACCGGCACTCCGATTACAGGCAGGGTTGTGTTTGCCGCCAGGGCTCCTGCCAGAAGTGCCGCCTTTCCCGCCAGGGCGATGATTGCTCCGAAGTCTGCATCCTCTGCTCCCTGGGCGAAGGCCTTTGCCTGCTCCGGTGTGCGGTGAGCTGAGTAGATGTGAACTTCGTACGGAATTCCGTATCCCTTCAGTCTTTCTATTGCCTTTTCTGCTACGGGCATGTCACTGTCCGAGCCCATTACGATTCCGACCTTTTTCATGCTTTTCTCCTTTAAATTAAACGAAGGCAGACCAACCCACAAAATGAATTGATTCTGCCCAGACGATCGACATGTAAACCCCTGCCGCTCCCCTGCGGTGCTCCGCGTCTCGTCAGTTACGACAGGTTCAAAAATCTATTTATTTCACCTTTATAATACTCCCGTGCCGTCGCCTGTGTAAAGTAGTCTTTTGGCTTTTATTGTATTTTATTCAGGACAAAAATCCCCGGCGGGGAACTCCTCTTTTGAGGGTTCTCCGCCGGGGATAATCATTAGTTTAGAGATTCAAGCAAATCCGCGTCGCAAAGGGTTCCGATATTGTTCTTCTGAAGAATTTCTTCTGCCTTTGCAATGTTGTTAACCTGCATTACAACATACGCATTCAGAGGCTGCTTTCCTGCGAAAGCGTACATGTATTCCACATTTACGTCCTGGTTGTCCATTGCTGCCAGCACGTCGCTTAATGCACCGCTTCTGTCTGCCATTTCCACCGCCAGCACATTGTTGGTGGATACCAGGGTCATTTCCCCAAGCAGCTTCTTTGCCTTCTCGGCATCTGATACGATAAGTCTCACAAGACCGAAGTCGCTTGTGTCTGCCAGACTCAGGGCTCTGATGTTAATCTCGGCTGCAGATAATCTGGAGATTACCTCTGCCAGCTTGCCGGGCTTGTTTTCGATATATACTGAAAGCTGTGTTACCGTCATTTTCCTTTACCTCCTTAAGTATATTTTAATCGTGGAGCTTTCTCTTGTCCACTACTCTTACCGCCTTGCCTTCACTTCTTGCAATGGTCTTGACAGGTACCAGGTGAATCTTAGGTCCGATTCCCAGCATTGTTCTCATTGCAGCTTCGATGTCCTTCTCTCTCTTCTGTATATCTGAGATCTTGTCTGACATCTGATCCGGCGACATTTCTACATATACGTCGAAGGTGTCGGTGTTGTTCTTTCTGTCTAATTCAATCTGGTAGTTAGGAGGATATCCTTCCTTCAGAAGCACTGTTTCTATCTGGCTAGGGAATACGTTGACTCCTCTGATGATGAGCATGTCATCGCTTCGTCCCATTGGCTTTGACATCTTAACATGTGTTCTTCCGCAGGAGCACGGCTTCCTTGAGAGCACGCATATGTCTCTCGTTCTGTATCTCAGCAGAGGGAAGGCTTCCTTGTCCAGTGATGTGAATACCAGCTCTCCCTTTGAACCCTCCGGAAGCACCTCTCCTGTATCAGGATCGATGATTTCTGCATAGAAGTGGTCCTCGTTGATGTGCATTCCTGTCTGCTCTTCACATTCGAAGGATACTCCCGGGCCGCTTGTTTCAGTAAGTCCGTAGATGTCATATGCTTTAATGCCCAGACTCTTCTCGATGCTCTGTCTCATTTCCTCTGTCCAAGGCTCAGCTCCGAAGATACCTGCCTTCAGCTTGTTTTCATCAGGCTTGATGTTCTTCTCGGCCAGGGCTTCTCCCAGATATGCCGCATATGACGGTGTGCAGCAGAGAATTGTTGAGCCCAGATCCATCATGAACTGAATCTGTCTCTCAGTGTTTCCCGAGGACATCGGAAGCGTCAGACAGCCAACCTTGTGGGATCCGCCGTTGAGTCCCGGGCCGCCTGTGAACAGTCCGTATCCGTAGGAAACGTGGCAAACATCATCCTTTGTTCCGCCGGCTGCAACGATTGCTCTGGCGCAGCATTCCTCCCAGATGTCGATGTCGTTCTGAGTGTAGAATGCCACAACTCTCTTGCCTGTTGTTCCTGAAGTTGACTGGATTCTCACGCAGTCCTTCAGATCAACTCCCAGCAGTCCGTAAGGATATGCATCTCTGAGGTCATCCTTGCAGAGGAACGGCAGCTTGCTGATGTCATCAAGGCACTGGATGTCATCAGGAGTTACTCCCTTCTCATCCATCTTGGCTCTGTAGTACGGCACGTTGTCGTATACGTGTCTAACCTGCTTTCTCAGCTTTTCTTCCTGTATCCTGATTATCTCTTCCCGGGATGCAGTTTCAATGTCTTTCTGATAATAATTAGTCATCTTTAATTCTCCTTACTATAGAATCTCTATCACTAATGATACCGGTTTGTTCCGGTTTTAGCCGAATTGTATATATTATGCTTTCTGCGCCTATTCTCCCAGATTTTCGGTTACATGTACCGTTCTGTTCACATCATAGCATTCAAACATCTTCTCCACATTTTCAGGTTTGGTTTTTCCGGTTAATGCACTTACAATCGGAACTATTATGAGACCGCCCACCATGGCGATTACTCCGGAAATGATTGAGTTCCTGAATACAAATTCCAGAATTCCCATTCCTGCTACGCTTAATATTCCCAGGGAAATGAGGAGCTGAATTACTTCCATTCCCACTCCGAAGATGAAGGATACACATACTGCAGCCTTTGTTACCTTCTTGCTGTACAGGGAGTACAGGAACGGAGCCAGGAATGCTCCAGCCAGTGCGCCCCAGGAAACACCCATCATCTGAGCGATGAAGATGCTCTTGTCTGTTGCCTGCTTAATAGCTATTATAGCAGAAATAATGATGAATATTGCGATGAAAACTCTTACTGTCAGCATTTTGCTCTTTTCGCTCATAGGCTGCTTTCTCAGAGGTTCGATAAAGTCAATTGTAATTGTTGAACCGCTGGTAAGTACCAGTGACGAAAGTGTTGACATTGATGCGGACAGAACAAGCACGATTACTATTCCCACAATCAGTGCCGGAAGTGTGGAAAGCATCTGAGGGATAATTGCATCGAAGCCCTCTGCTTCAACGTCAATGTCGTACAGTCTGCCGAAGCCGCCCAGGAAGTAGCATCCCCCTGCTACTATGAGAGCAAAGAAGGTTGAAATGATTGTTCCCTTCTTGATGGAGTCTTCATTATCGATGGCGTAGAACTTGCTGACCATCTGAGGAAGTCCCCATGTACCCAGGGATGTGAGCATTACAACGAATACCAGGAACAGAGGGTCAGGTCCCAGGAAGGATACAAACTGCCATCCTGCATTTTCGTTTGTTGCTATTGTTCCCATTGCCTCCATCAGGCCGCCGTTGTTGTGAAGTACTGCACCGATTACCGCAATGATACCAACCAGCATGATCATTCCCTGAATGAAGTCATTGAGAGCCGTTGCCATGTATCCGCCTATTATTACGTATACTCCTGTGAGTACAGCCATAACTATTACGCATACGGAGTAGTCTATGCCGTCATATGCCATTGCGAACAGTCTTGAGAGACCGTTGTACAGGGATGCCGTATAAGGAATCAGGAACACGAAGGTGATAACTGATGCTGCTACCTTGATGTTCTTCGATTCGAATCTCGCTCCGAAGAAATCAGGCATGGTTTTGCTGGAAAGATGCTGAGTCATTATTCTCGTTCTTCTTCCCAGGATGCTCCAGGCCAGCAGCGAACCGATAAAGGCATTTCCCAAACCGATCCAGGTTGAGGCCAGACCGAAGTTCCATCCGAACTGTCCTGCATATCCCACGAAGATTACCGCCGAGAAATATGATGTTCCGAATGCAAAGGCAGAGAGCCACGGTCCCACGTTTCTTGAGCCGAGAACAAATCCGTTCACATCCTGAGCGTGCCTGCGTGTCCTTATTCCGATGGAAATCATAAGGGCGAAGAAGCACAGAATCAGGATTGTAGTTATAACTGTCACTGGGTTCATTTTCTTGTCACCTCTCTTAATGAAATAATAAAAACGAAAAGGCGGAACAGGATAACCTGCTCCGCCTTAGAAAACATTATCTTTTGAACTTCTGTTCCAGGCATTGCAAATTATCCCATCTGGCAGGAAGGGTAAAAGTAAAAGTAGTAATACTTTTTAACGTTTGCAATGCTGAGTTCGTTTCTCATGGTAAGTTCCTTATGTCGCTAATTTGTTTGCTGTCTATAAAATAATTGTCAAATCGTTGTGATTTCACATAAGTTTCGCATATACAAAATAGCACAGCTTCCTAGACCTGTCAACGGTTTTTGGATGATTTGTGCTATTTTGTACATATTTTATATGATTATCACGTTTCTCTAGTTATCATACAGGTTATTAGTTGCGTATTCCGGATCGCTGGTGGCATCAATGCCCATGGTTTTAAGCGCCTTCTCGTCGTTGTCGCTTAGGATTGCGGTGCAGTGGGCACGGCATCCCTCCAGCCTGCTTATCGCCTCAAGTGCCTCCTCCGCTACAGGATCCGATGTTGCCGAGATGGTCAGCGCAGTAAGCACCTCCTTGAGGTTAAGGGATGTCCTCTCGGCATGAAGTATGGAGGTTTTCATTTCCTGAATGTTCTTCAGCACCTCAGGGGAAATGAGATTTATCTCGTCGTCGATGCCGCAGAGCAGCTTAACTCCGTTAAGCATCGCCGCTGCAGCCGCAACCATTCTCCTGGAGCTGCGGCCTGTTACGAAGCGACCGTCCTCCAGCTCCAGCGCAAAGGCAACCGTATTCTTGTATTTCTCATTCTGAGCCTTTTTTGCCTTTGCATATTCCCTTGCCGCCTTCACCACGGCACGGTTGTCCTCACAAAGGCCCATGTCGTCCATGAGAAGCTTCGTTCTTTCCAGAACGTCCTCTCCGATCTTGCCCTTCTTGTAATCACATTCCGCTATGAGATATCTCCGGATAATCTCCTGACATGCCGCTTCACGGCAGACCTCGTCATCTGTAATGCCGAAGCCCGCTCTGTTTACTCCCATGTCCGTAGGGGATTTGTATTCAGCCTCCTCCCCTGTTATCTTCTCAATGATTCTCCTTACAACCGGGAACACCTCCAGGTCTCTGTTGTAGTTTACCGCTGTTTCACCGTAGGCCTCCAGATGGAAGGAGTCTATCATGTTCACATCCTTAAGGTCGGCGGTCGCCGATTCATAGGCGACGTTAACGGGATGCTGAAGGGGCAGGTTCCAAATAGGGAAGGTCTCGAATTTGGCATAGCGGGCCACCCGGCCTCTCCTGTACTCGTGATAGAGCTGGGAAAGGCTTGTGGCAAGCTTGCCGCTGCCTCCTCCGGGTCCTGTTACAACCACCAGAGGCTTTGTTACTTCAATGTAAGGATTGGCTCCGTAGCCCTCGTCGCTTACTATGGTATCCACATCAGTGGGATAGCCCTTTGTGAAGCTGTGGGTGTAGGTTCTGATTCCCCGCTGATTCAGAAGGTTAATGAACTTTTCTACTGAAGGCACCTTCTCCGAATACCGGGTTACAACCACGCTGTTTATCTCCAGCTCGTACTTCCTGAACATGTCAATCAGGCGCAGCACCTCAAGGTCGTAGGTTATCCCGAAGTCCGCCCTGGTCTTGCTTGTGGCGATGTCTCCGGAATAGACGCAGATTATGATTTCCGCCTTGTCTCTAAGCTCGTGAAGAATTTTTATCTTGGAATTTTCATCGAAGCCCGGCAGAACCCGCATGGCATGCTTGTCCTGCACCAGCTTGCCGCCGAATTCCAGATACAGCCGGTCCCCGCAGCTTCTGTCTATCCTGTCCGAAATATACTTTGACTGTTCTTCAATGTACTTTTTCGCACTAAATCCTGTCTTTTTCATGACTTACTCCCATTCAATGGTGGCAATCGGCTTGTTGGAGTAATCCCAGAGAACTCTGTTGATTCCCTCAACCTCCGAAACGATTCTGTCTCTGACTGTGCAGAGAGTCTCCCAGGAAAGCTGAACTGATTCCGCCGTAACAGCATCCACAGTGTTTATGGCTCTGATTACAGCTGCCCAGCCCATGTACCGTCTACCTTCCTCCTTGCCGTCGGCACCCTCTACATACTTGATGCCTGTGGACTTGAGATCCGGTACGGTTATGAAATACTGCCATGGCACCTGATCCAGCTTTTCGATTTCCTCTCTCAGGATGGCGTCGGCTTCTCTCAATGCTTCAAGTCTGTCTCTTGTAATGGCTCCTGTGCATCTCACACCCAGACCCGGTCCCGGGAATGGCTGTCTGTAAACCATCTTGTCCGGAAGACCCAGCTCCTTGCCCACTACTCTCACTTCGTCCTTATAAAGAAGCTTCACCGGCTCCACCAGCTCGAACTTGAGATCCTCAGGAAGGCCTCCAACATTGTGATGGGCCTTAACCCCCTTGGACTCGGTTATGTCCGGATATATTGTGCCCTGTCCCAGGAATTCTATTCCCTCAAGCTTTCCTGCTTCCTCGGCGAACACGTCAATAAACTCAGCGCCGATAATCTTTCTCTTTGTTTCGGGATCCTCCACTCCTGCCAGCTTGTCCAGAAATCTATCAACGGCGTCAACGTAAATCAGGTTGGCACCCAACTCTTCCCTGAACACCTTGATTACCATTTCCGGCTCTCCCTTTCTCAGGAGTCCGTGGTTAACGTGGACGCACACCAGCTGATCTCCTATAGCTCTAATGAGAAGAGCAGCCACAACACTTGAGTCAACTCCTCCCGAAAGGGCCAGGAGAACCTTTTTATCTCCCACCTGGCTTCTTATGGCTTCAACCTGCTCGTCGATGAATGCCCCGGCAAGTTCCGGTGTTGTGATGCGCTCCATTGTTTCCGGTCTAATATCTGAACTCATTTCTCAATCCTCCGCTTTATCCTCTGCTTCTGCTGTACTTACTCTGTTGTATAGTTGTCGAAGTATCCCTGGATGTATACTACAGGTGTTCCCTTGTCTCCTGAGCCGGATGTCAGGTCGCAGAGTGAACCGATAAGATCGGTGAGTCTTCTTGGAGTTGTTCCCTCTGATGCCATGTTGCCCACAAGGTCTGCATCCTTCTTCTCGATTTCCTTCTTGATGGCGTCCTTAAGCTCATCACCCTTCATTTCGCTGAAGGCGTTGTCTGCCAGATACTTTATCTTCAGTTCGTTAGGTGTTCCCTTGAGTCCTTCTGTATAGAAAGGAGCAACCTCAGGATCCGCAAACTCCCATATTCCGCAAACAGGATCGTGGAAGCATCCGTCTCCGTATATCATTACTTCGACATCCTTGCCTGTGAGCTTCTTCATGTCCTCCTGAATGCCGTCAACGAAGCCCTGTGCCTCGCAAGGGAACAGCTTAACGGAGCTCTCTGTTGCCTTGTTGCTTCCCAGAAGACCGTAATCTGGGTTGTATCCGCTGCCGTCAACAGGGGCAGTCATAATGTCATCAAGACCCAGCACTGTCTTGGCGCCGGCATCCTTCAGAATCTTCTTTGTTGTTTCCTTGGTGTGGATATCGCAAACGAGAATCTTGTCTGTATGCTTCATGATTTCTCTCGGATCGTTACCCAGAATAATCTCACATTCAGCGCCGGACTCGTTTACCAGATTTGTATAGTATTCTATGTAATCTACCCCGGTGAACTTGTGCTTAGGGCTTCCGAAGTATTCTCTGAATGTCGGAACGTCCAGAATATCTCTGTATGGATCCAGCCCCTTCTTGTAAACTTCATCCGGATCAACCAGCAGGTTTCCCTTCTCGTCAGCCGGATAGGACATCTGAATTACAATCTTCTTGGCAGCTCCCGCAATTCCTCTGAGGCAGATTGCGAAACGGTTTCTTGACATGATAGGAAATACAAGACCTATTGTTTCCTCACCAAGCTTAGCCTTAACATCTTTAGTGATATTCTCTGTGGAAACATAGTTGGACTGGGCCCTTGCCACAACGGATTCCGTAATGCAGATAATGTCCTTGTCCCGAACCTTAAATCCCCAATCATCATCCTTTGATGCCTCCAGAACGGCATTAACAACCGCTTCTCTGAGATCGTCATTTTCCTTGATGATCGGAAGTCTGATTCCTCTTGATACTGTTCCTACTAAACGTGCCATAATTAAATTCCTCCTGAAAAACGTGATTAATGTTTGGTTTGGTTTGTTTCTGTTACCTACAGTTCAATTATATGTGTTTGCAATGCCGCAATAAAATACATATAATATATGTGTTACCATATGTTTTGTATATGATAAAATCCGGAGGAATCTTTAATGGAACTCAGAACACTGAAATACTTCGCAGCGGTGGCGGAGGAGCTGAATATTACAAAGGCAGCCGCCATTCTCAACATAAGCCAGCCGCCTCTCAGCGCTCAGATAAGAAAGCTTGAGGAGGAGCTGGACACGCAGCTCTTTATCCGGGGCAAGCGAACCCTTCAGCTTACGGAATCGGGACAGCTCCTCTACAGAAGAGCCAAGGAGATGATTCGCCTTTCGGAACAGGCCCAGGCCGAAATCCGGGCAATGAACAGCGGAATCACCGGAACGATTTCCCTGGGGCTTGTTGAGGGAGACGCTCCTGCCATGGCAGCACGGTGGATCTCTGGTTTCACTGCGGAATACCCCAGAATTAAATTCAATATAGTTGACGGCAACAGCGATGAGCTCACTGAGAAGATGCGAAGCGGCATTATAAGCCTGGCGGTGATTACAGCGCCCTACGACCAGCTTCTCCTCAACAGCTTCCCGGTGGCGAAGGGCAAAATGGCAGCTATCATCAGCCGCCTTCACCCCCTTGCCCAAGGCGAGGGTCAGCCCATTACAGTCAGCGACCTTACGGACCAGCCCCTTATCGTCCAGAGCCGCAAGGCAACCGTCAACGCCATATACAAGCAGTTCAGGCTAATAAACTCCGAGCCCCGCATAGTCTGCCGCATGGACAGCTATCTTGACGCCGTAGCCCTGGCAGAAAAAAATGTGGGAATAAGCATCTTCCCTCAGACCTCCGGCATCCACAACGATAACGTGGTGATACGCCCTGTCCAGTCCGAGCTTTCCGAGGTCAGTTACCTCTTCTCCTGGCGAAAGGGTCACCCCCTTCCGACCCCGGAGGAAAAATTTATCGATTATGTGAAGAGCCTGGTGCTTTAGTTTGATTTTTATGCTATAATCAGCTTACAAGTTTGCTTATCCCTGTGTCGTTGAGGTGAATCATGAATCTGTTAACAAACTTTACCGGAAGCCTTAAATCGGAATTCAAAGGCTACAACAAAAGCAGTTTTGTCAAGGATCTTATGTCGGGAATAACAGTTGCCGCCGTTGCGCTGCCCCTGGCGCTGGCCTTCGGTGTCAGCTCCGGCGCCACTGCAGCTGCAGGCCTTGTAACCGCCATCCTTGGGGGACTTATTATGAGCTTCTTCTCCGGAGCATCCTTCCAGATTTCCGGACCTACGGGAGCCATGACAGCAGTGCTGGTTACAATAGCTGCCAAATACGGAATGCAGGGTATCCTTTTGGCCACCTTCATTGCGGGAATCTTCCTGGTAGCCGCCGGCTTCATGAAGCTGGGCCGTGTAATATATCTGATACCTTCATCTGTAATGACCGGCTTCACCTCCGGAATTGCCGTTATCATTGCCCTGGGGCAGCTTGACAACTTCTTCGGAGTTACCTCCCGGGGTTCAATAGCCATCGAAAAGGTGGCATCCTATTTCATCTACGGCTTCCACCCTAACCTGCAGGCCGTAATCGTCGGCGCTGCCGTAATAGTGTTCATGCTTCTGTGGCCAAAGAAATTCAACGAGAAGGTTCCTTCATCCCTTGTGGCAATAGTTATTGTTGCAATTGTTGTCAGATTTGTTCACCTTGATGTGGATGTGATAGGTGACATCCCCAGAACCCTCCTTCTTGAGGACAGACTTTCTCTGGGCGGGCTGAACTACGAGCTCATCAGAGGAATGCTGGGACCTGCCTTCACCATTGCAGCCCTTTGCATGGTGGAGAGTCTTCTCTGCGGAGCAGCGGGAGGAAAAATGAAGGATGAGGAGCTTGATGCAGACAGAGAGCTTATAGCCCAGGGTCTTGGAAACATTGTTATCCCGATATTCGGCGGCGTTCCCGCCACGGCAGCCATCGCCCGTACAAGCGTTGCCATTAAATCCGGCTGCGTTACAAGACTCACGGGAATTATTCACGCTGTCATTCTCCTGCTTTCCATGTTCGTTCTGGGACCTGTAATGAGCGAGATTCCGCTCTCGGCTCTGGCAGGTGTTCTTCTGGTTACCGCCTGGAGAATGAACGACTTCCACAATATCAAATACATATTCAGTCACAGGTTCAAATCGGGAATTATCAAATTCTCAGTAACCCTGATTGCAACGGTGTGTCTTGACCTGACAGAGGCGATAATAATCGGCGTAATAATCTCGGCACTTCTGGTGCTCTACAATATTTCGAACATCGAGATCAACGTTAAGAATGCAGACAAAAACAGACTCGAGCAGGTGGGCATCCACGGTCACGAGTCTTCAGATGAAATCAAGGTGGCTTACCTTACGGGCATAATCTTCTTCGCGGTGGTTGACCAGCTTCAGAAGGAGCTTCGCGCCCAGGAAAAGGCCACAAAGGTTCTTATTCTTTCCATGAGGGGCGTGCCGTCCATCGACCTTTCCGGCGTCCAGGCAATGGCAGAGCTTGTGGAGTTCATGCAGTCCCACGGAACGATTATCTACATCACCAGCGCCCAGCCTGCAGTAATAAGCAAGCTCCGTCGCGGCGGTGTTATTGACATGATTGGAGAAGAAAACATCTATCAGAGTGCAGAAAACGCAATAGAAGAAGCCTACGAGGAACTGTAGGCTTTCATTATCTCAGCGGCTTTCATTACATTGTCTACGGTGTGGCTGTCTCCGGAGAGAATAAACTTGGCTCCCCGGGCCTTAAGATATTCCAGAATCGGCTTTGACGGATACGGTTCTGTCCTGTAGCCTCTAATCACCGCCCCGAAATTTATCTCAAAGAGGGGCGGTTTTTCTGTGTCCAGAAGCTTGTCTGCCGCAGCCTGCCAAGCTGCAACATATCTGGGATGACCTTCGTCAAAGTAAATTCCCTTTCCTCCCTCTTCTCCCCCTCTGTTGAATTTGCTCACCAGGTCGAAGTGGCCCACGATATCCGCTCCGGTTTTGCGGACAACATCTCCAAGGAGTCTGTAGTAATCCTCGCAAAGGCTGTAAACATCTCCTCCGTAATCCTCGTCGATGGCCTGCTCCAGCATCTGTGTTGTATCGTCAACGGAAAGTCGTGAAGGCAGGTAGTGAACTGAGCCTATGACGTAATCCCACCTGTCAGTGGGTTCCTCCGAGCAGTAATCCTGCTCAATGCCGCACAGTATCTCAATCTGATCCCCGAACTCCATATCCAAAGTGCGGATTTCCTCTTCGTACCTGTCTGTATCCTCCAGGGTCATGCACATGTCCGGATCGAAATCCGTATGGCTGTGTCCCGAGAATCCCACCTTCTTCATCCCCGCATCAAGAGCGGCAAAGACCATCTCCTCGGGAGTGTTTTTGCCATCGCAATAACAGGTATGCATGTGGAAGTCTCTAAGGTCCTCCCCTTCAATTATCATTCTGGCAATATCAACCTTCACCTGTCATTTTCTCCTGCTTTACCTTGTGATCGATTACATGGCGTGATGCCAGCTCGGCGGTTATGTCCTCAAGGGATATTCCCGCTTCAACCATCAGCACCATTACATGATAGGCCAGATCTGCAATCTCGTAAACAGTCTCAGCCTTATCCTCTGCCTTTGCGGCGATAATAACCTCTGTGGATTCCTCTCCCACCTTCTTGAGAATCTTGTCCAGACCCTTCTCAAACAGATAGGTGGTGTAGGAGCCCTCCTTCTTGTCCGTCTTCCTGCCTCTGATGAGTTCCATAAGGCCCTCATAGGAGAATTTCTCCGACTCCGCCTCCATAAGAGGGTAGTCGAAGCAGGACCATGTTCCCAGGTGACAGGCAGGTCCCTCAGGCTCCACCTCAATCACCAGGGCATCCCTGTCACAGTCGGCTGTGATGGAAACAATGTGCTGGTAATTGCCGCTTGTTTCCCCCTTAAGCCACAGCTCCTGACGGGATCTGCTCCAAAAGCAGGTGAGCTTTTTTTCCATGGAGATTCTGAGGCTCTCCTCATTCATGTATGCCAGAGTCAGAACCTGCCCCGTGTTTGTATCCACAACTATGGCAGGCACCAGGCCCTTTTCGTCAAATTTGATTTCGCTGATATCTATCATCTTCATAACCTCTTCACTCTATATATTCTTTTACCGTACGTCCTCTACAGGAGTCTTGCAGGAATTCCCGCATCGGCCATGGCCTTCTTCAAATCTGAAATGGCAACTTCTCCGAAGTGGAATATGGACGCCGCCAGTCCCGCATCCACCTGAGGAATCTCCTCAAAGAGATCGATGAAGTCCTGTATGCAGCCTGCTCCCCCTGAAGCAATTACCGGCACGCTGACAGCCCTGCACACCTCCTTAAGCAAAGGCAGGTCAAAGCCCTTCTTCACTCCGTCGGTGTCAATGGAGTTTACAACCACCTCTCCTGCACCGTCTGCCACGCAGCGCTTAATCCAGTCGATTGCCTCCATTCCCGTATTCTCTCTGCCTCCCTTGGAGAACACTCTGTACACTCCGTCTATAAGGGCGATGTCCGCAGAGATTACTACGCACTGATCTCCGTAAAGCTTCGCAGCCTCACCTATTATCTTCGGGTTGCGGATTGCTCCGGAGTTCACGCTGACCTTGTCGGCTCCGCACTTGAGAACCCTGTCGAAGTCCTCAATGGATCCGATTCCGCCTCCCACTGTCAGTGGGATGAAAACTCTGCTTGCTGTTTCCGTGAGAATGTCAGTAAACAGCTTCCGTCCCTCGCTGGATGCGGTGATGTCATAAAACACCAGCTCGTCCGCACCGGCTTTGGTGTAGTATTCAGCAAGTTCCACAGGAGATGCCACATCTCCCAGGCCCTTGAAGTTTATTCCCTTAACTACCCTGCCGTCCTTCACATCAAGGCAGGGAATTATTCTCTTTGTTATCATCTGGCTACCTCTATTGCTTCCTTAAGATCGATTGCTCCTGTGTAATAGGCCTTGCCTATTATGGCTCCGTACATTCCCCTGTCTGCCAGGCGCTTTACATCGTCTATTGTCGATACACCGCCTGAGGCCACAATCTTCATTCCGAACTCCTCTGACAGAGTCTTGTACATCTCGTGGTTGGTTCCCTCCATAGCTCCGTCTCTGGAAATGTCCGTGACGTTAATTCTCTCCACACCGATTTCCTGAAGATACCGGCAGAATGGGATAAGCTCCATATCGGACTTTTCCTTCCAGCCCTTTATGGCCACATATCCGTCTTTAACATCAACTCCCACTACAATTCTGCCGCCGTATTTCGCCACCGCCGCCTCCAGGAAGTCTCTGTCGTTCACCGCCGCTGTTCCCAGAACCACCGCATCGATGCCTGCCTCCATGTACCGGTCCACAACCTCCATGCTTCTTATTCCGCCGCCGATTTCGCAGGGGCATCCTCCTGCTCTCTTGATGTCGATGACAGTATCGAAGTTAGGAGTGTCTCCGTCTCTGGCTCCCTCCAGATCCACAATATGGATAAGCTGGGCTCCGCAGGCAGCGAAATCCTCTGCTATCTCGGCAGGGTTATCGCTGTATACGGTCATGTCCTCATATCTTCCCTTGAGAAGTCTCACTGCCTTGCCGCCTATTAAATCTATTGCCGGAAGTATTATCATTATTTCCGTTCCTCCATTTCAAGTATGCTTTAGCCCGTCTATAATTCGCAGAAGGCTCTGAGAATATTCATCCCCACCTCTCCGCTTTTTTCCGGGTGGAACTGGCAGCCGAAGACATTTCCCTCAGCTACAGCTGCAGTCAGCTCACAGCCGTATTCCGTTACAGCAATGGTGTTCGCCCTGCAGTCGGCCCCATAGAAGGAGTGAACGAAATAAACGCAATCCCCTTCCTTGATGTATTTAAACAGCGGGCTTTTTGCACCCATAAACTTCAGTCCGTTCCAGCCTATGTGAGGAATCTTCAGCTCCGACGGAACCGCCCCCTTAATAGGCACAACGCTGCCCTTTATCAGACCAAGGCCCTTATGCTCCCCATACTCGAAGCTTCTTTCAAGCAAAAGCTGCATGCCCAGGCATATTCCCATAAGGGGCTTTCCTGCCTTTGCAGCTTCTGTTACAAGTTCTGCCATACCTGTTTCCCTGAGCTTCCGGGCAGCATCCTCATAGGCCCCCACGCCGGGCAGAATTATTCTGTCCGCACGGCGAATTGTTTCCGGATCGGAGGTAACAACCGCCTCCTGACCAATATATTTCAGAGAGCTCTGGAGGGAAAAGAGATTTCCCACTCCGTAGTCAATTATTGCTAACACTATAGTACTCCTTTCGTGGACGGTATTTCATCTGCAAAGGCGGCCTCAATTCTTACGGCTGTCCTCATTGCTCTGGCAGAGGCCTTGAACATGCCTTCGATAATGTGGTGGGAGTTTCTTCCCGCCAGCATTCTCTGGTGCAGTGTGCAGCCGGCGTTTCTAACGAAGCCGTACCAGAATTCGCTTACAAGCTCAGTGTCGAAGGTTCCCACCTTCTGTGTTGGAATCTCCACATCAAATGCCAGATAGTCTCTTCCGCTGAAGTCCACCGCCGCAAGCATCAGAGCTTCATCCATAGGTACAAGGGCGTCACCGTATCTGATGATTCCCTTCTTTTTCCCCAGAGCCTGACGGAAGGCTTCTCCCAGAACGATGCCCACATCCTCAACGGTGTGGTGATCATCCACATAGGTGTCTCCGTCGCACTTCAGCTCAATGTCGAATCTGCCGTGTCTGGCGAAGAGGGTCAGCATGTGATCCATGAAACCCACCCCGGTTCTGATCTCGCTTTTGCCGGTGCCGTCCAGATTCAGCTTAAGTGTGATATCCGTTTCTGCAGTTTTTCTTGCTATTTCAGCTGTTCTCATTTGTCCGCTCCTTTTCGCCTTTGCACCCGGCTTCCTCCAGAAGCTTCTCCAGTGTATCTATGAAGACTTCCATCTGCCGGCGGCTGCCGATTGTAACTCTATTGTACTGGGCAATGCGCTCCTTAGTAAAGTGCCGAACGAGAATTCCCTCTCTTTTCAGATCCTCGTAGAGCCGGCCTCCGTCGTATTCCGGATGCTTCATGAATATGAAGTTTGCTGTGGAATCCGTAAGCTCAAAGCCCAGCCTGCGGAGCTCCTCCTCAGTATACTTTCTGTTTTCGATTATTTTGCGGCAGTTTTCCCGGGTGTATTCCTCGTCCTCAAGAACTCCGACCCCCGCAGCCATGGTTAGGGCGTTGATGTTGTACGGGTTTGTGGAGTTTCTGATGGTGTTCAGGTCAACTATCAGCTCCCGGGATGCTGCTCCGAAGCCCAGCCTTGCCCCTGCCATGGATCTGGACTTGGAGAAGGTCTGGATTACAAGAATGTTGTCATATTTGTCTATGAGAGGTATGCAGCTTTCTCCTCCGAAATCCACATATGCCTCGTCCACAACCACGAGATTATCCGGGTTGCTTCTTATTATTCCTTCAATTTCCTCTCTGCTCAGGGCTATTCCCGTATGGGCGTTGGGGTTTGCAATAAACAGTGTGCCCCCTGCCTTTGCATATTCTTCGGGATTTATACGGAATTCCGGGTCGAGGGGAATCTCCCTGTAAGGTACCCCGTTCATGTCCGCGAACACCGGATAGAAGCCGTAGGTGATGTCAGGAAATACAGCCGGAGTGTTCCCGTCGCAAAATGCCATGAAGGCGAAGTTGAGAACCTCGTCGGAGCCGTTGGTCAGTATCACGTTTTCTGCTGTCAGATCCATGGAGTATTTGTCTGCCAGAAATCCCGCCAGGCTCCGGGTCAGAGTCTTGCAGTCCGGATCCGGATACAGCTCAAGTCTGTCCAGAGCCCTTGTCGCTTCAGCCCGGGCCTTATCGGATACCGGAAATGGTGATTCGTTTGTATTCAGTTTGATGTACTGCCGGTTCTGGGGCTGTTCTCCCGGAACATAGGGCTCCAGTTCTGTAAATCTTTCGGTTAGAAATCTGCTCATTACTTTATCTGCTCGGCCATTTTGCCGGCTATTTCCTCTATCTGCTTATTCTTGACTTTGAAGCTGGATTTGTTTGAAATGAGGCGCGCGCTGATCTGGGCTATCTCCTC
>X136_Domestic_Pig__coassemble_77_pt1 | contig 19684 bp, 11 predicted proteins | sample X136_Domestic_Pig__metabat2_low_PE_007 | metagenome-assembled genome bin X136_Domestic_Pig
TTCGTAATAAGAAATCTTGTACCTGTAACAGCGGGGAATATAATCGGGGGATCAATTTTTGTCGGGGCCGCCTACTGGCTGGGATACAGGAGATTTAAATAGAATTTTATCCAGCAATCTGTATTTAGAATCAGGAGAAGAAGATGAAAAATCAGCTGACGGTTAGAGGTATGGTAATCGGCGCACTGGGCGTGGTTGTAATAACGACAAGCTCCATGTTCATTGCTCTTAAGCTAAGCTCACTTCCATGGCCAATAATCTTTGTGGCCCTTGTTTCCATGTTCTGCCTTAAGGCCATGGGCGGCACCAATCTCAACGAAATAAATGTTACACAGACTGCCATGTCCGCGGGAGCAATGGTGGCTGGGGGGCTTGCCTTTACAATTCCGGGAATATGGATGCTTAATCCCGATGCTGAAGTGGACTGGCTGATGCTTCTTGTTGTGACCCTTGGGGGAACGGTGCTGGGTCTGATATTTACAGCATTGAGCAGGAAGCATTTCATCGAGATGAAGGATCACTCATTTCCTATGGGTGAAGCCTGCGCAGAAACTCTTGAAACCGGAGATGAGGGAGGAAGCAAGGCCGGACTGCTTTTTGCTGTGATGGCAGGGGCAGGTGTATTCACCTTTATCAGAGACTGGTTCGGTAAGATTCCCGCAGTTTTATTAAGCAAGAAGATGGCTGTTTACGGCTCCTTATGCGGTGCCTATGTGAGCCCAATGCTTGTGGGAATAGGATATCTCATAGGCGGAATTCCTATTTTCGTATGGTTTGCAGGGGCTGTAATAGCAGACTTCGGAATACTCATGGCAGGTACGGAACTGGGCTTCTGGGATTCAGCTGTGGGGGCAGCGATTAAATCTTCCCTTGGAATAGGAATGATGGTGGGTACGGGAGTTGGAATATTATGCAAGAACATCCTTCCCAAGGCGAAGGAGATTTTCGGAAGCATGTTCATAAAGAAATATGCAGGTGATTCCATCGTTCCCATGAGATGGGCGCCTATTGTAATGGTGGCTCTTGCCTTTGTATTTACCCTGGTTCTGGATATGGGCGTAATACCATCTGTAATAACCATTATAGGTGCGTGGATTACAACCGCAATGGCGGCGGAGTGCGTGGGAATGTCGGGAATCAATCCAATGGAGATTTTCGGAATCATTGTCCTCATAGCAGCCAAGGCATGCTCCTCAATGGGAGGAACAGAGGCCTTCTTCGTTGCGGCGATAGTGGCTGTTGCCTGCGGCCTTTGCGGAGATGTTATGAACGATTTCAAGGCCGGACAGCTGCTGAATACCGATCCAAGGGCTCAGTGGATCGGAGAGTGCATAGGAGGAATAATCGGAGCAGTTGTTTCAGTTGGAGTTCTGATGGTTATTATCACAGCCTACGGAGGAGACTGCTTCGGAGGAGAGCTGTTCCCTGCAGCACAGGCAGGGGCAGTATCGGCAATGGTAGGGGGAATATCTCACATGCCGGCTTTCCTGATAGGACTGTGTGCCGCCTTCATCATGTATTTCCTTAATCTGCCGGTAATGACTCTGGGTCTTGGAGTTTACCTCCCGTTTTATCTGTCAACTACAGCCTTCGCAGGGGGACTGATAAGATTCCTTGTGGACAGGTTCGCACCGAAGTTCGAAGAGAACCATACAGGAACAATAATCGCATCAGGTCTTCTGGGAGGGGAAGGAATAGCAGGAGTTATCATTGCTGTAATTATTGCCCTTCAGGTGATTATTTAATCCCTGTGAAAACTGCGGCTTGCCGGGAAAGGTGTGTTTGAATGAAAGAGATAAGTATAAGAGAAATTGAGGGCTTCAGAATAGGAAACGCCAGCGACATTAAAGGCGGCACAGGAACAACTGTTATTCTGTGTCCGGAGGGGGCAGCTGCAGGAGTTAGTGTGATGGGCAGCGGTCCCGCATCAAGGGAAACTGATTTACTTGATCCCAAGAAGGCAGCAGAGTCGGTCTACGGAATAGTTCTAAGCGGAGGAAGCGCCTACGGCCTCAGCGCTGCAGACGGCGTAATGAAATATCTTGAGGAGAGGGGAATCGGATTTAATGTTGGGCAGGGAGTGGTTCCCATTGTTCCTTCCTCCTGTCTGTTTGATCTGCCGGTGGGAGATTTCAATGCGAGGCCTGATTCAGACATGGGGTACGCAGCCTGTGTGGATTCGGAAACTGCTGACTATGTTCCTCACGGCAACCTGGGAGCGGGAACAGGCGCCACCATCGGCAAGTTTCTGTATCCCGAGAGATTCCTCAAGAGCGGGCTGGGCACCTACGCTGTTCAGACCGGTGACCTGAAGGTGGGAGCCATTGTGGCGGTAAATGCCCTGGGCGATATTTACGATGCTGATACAGGAAGGATGATAGCCGGCCTGCTTAACGAGAAGGGTGACGGTTTTCAGAGCACAAGCGAGCTCATGTGGGAAAGGGCTCAGACAGATTTTGATGTTTTCAAGGGCAATACGACAATAGGGTGCATAATCACAAACGGCAGACTTACTAAGTCCCAGTGCAGCAAGCTGGCTGAAATGGCCCACGACGGTTACGCCAGAGCCATAAGGCCTGTTCACACAACCGCTGACGGAGATTCCATATACTTTCTGTCGAGAGGGGATGCACCGGTATATCAGGATGCACTGGGGGATCTTGCGGCATATGTTATGGCGAAGGCAATAAATGATGCAGTAAGAAGCGCAGCCGGGGCCTACGGAATACCGGCAGCCTGTGATATTTAACCATGGGAGGAAATGCTATGTTTGACAAGATAAAAGCAGAAAAAGCACAAAAGACAATGAGAGACAGATACGAGGAGCTGTACTTCGCGGCTGAAAGCGTGAGAGCGAATTCCTACTCGCCATATTCGGATTTCAGCGTAGGAGCTGCCTTGCTGGTGAGGCCCAATGAGGATTCACCTCTTCCAATAAACAAGAAGTACTTCGGCGTAAATATAGAGAACGGTTCCTACGGAGCAACCCTGTGTGCAGAGCGGGCGGCCTTTGCATCGGCAATTACAGACGGGGTGCTGAAGTATGAAAACGGGGAGAATCCCTTCATAGCCATTGCTGTATCGGCGGGGGATGATGAGGCTGTTCCATGCGGAATCTGCAGACAGTTCATGTACGAATTCAACCCCGATATGGATGTAATAACTAAAGCAGGCGGAGAACTGAAAATAAGAAAACTGAGAGAGCTGATGCCTGAGGGATTTACCCTGGAACAGACAGGCACCTTTGTGGACAGCCCGGCTGGGGAGATGAATGAATAATGAAACGTATAGCACTCATTGACGGAAACAGCTTAATAAACAGGGCATATTACGCCATGAGAAACCCAATGATAACCAGAGAGGGAATATACACCCAGGGTATTTTTGGGTTCATTAACATGCTGGACAAGATAATAAAGGATTATCAGCCCGAGTACATGGCAATTGCCTTTGACATGAAGGCGCCGACCTTCAGACACAGCCAGTACGATCAGTACAAGGCGGGAAGAAAGAGGATGCCTGAAGAGCTGGCTATGGAGATACCTATTCTCAAGGACATTCTTGATGCCATGAGGATTACAAGGCTGGAGCTTGAGGGCTACGAGGCAGATGACATAATCGGAACCCTTGTGAGAATGGGCGAAGAGGAGGGTCTGGAGCCCCTGGTATTTACCGGAGACAGGGACCAGCTTCAGCTGGCAACAGATACTGCGAAGATAATATACACAAAGAGAGGAGTATCGGAGTTTGATCTCTATGACAGGGAAAGCTTCATCGAAGAGTACGGATTCACACCTCTTCAGTTTATTGACTACAAGGGTCTGGCAGGAGACAGCTCGGATAACATACCGGGAATTCCGGGAGTTGGAGCCAAGACGGCAACAAAGCTGATCCGGGAATACGGCAGCGTGGAATCCATCATTGAGAATGTGGACAGCATCAAGCCTGCAGGACTTCAGGCCAAGGTCAGGGACAATGCAGCCCAGGCCATGATGAGCAAACGGCTGGCCACCATTTTCACAGCCGTTCCCCTTGAAATGACAATTAATGAGTGTCTGCTTCAGGAACCGGATTACGGCAGACTGATTGAAATATACAAGAAACTTGAGTTCAACAGGTTTCTTTCGAAACTCAAGGTGAAGGCAGGGGATAAACTGTCGGTTTCAAATGCAGATGAAGATGCAGATGAAGGCAGGAAGCCGGTACAGGGACTCAATACAGCTGATTTCACCGTCAACTATATTGGCGACAGTGCTGAGCTGAATAAAATAAGGCTTTCCGGACAGGTGGGCCTTAAGGTATTCGGAGACAACAATCACAGAAGTCTACCTGAAATCGAGGGAGTTGCACTGATTTACGAAAAAGAGTATTACTATATCGACATTCGGAATGTGGAGAATTTTGCCGACTGGTTCAGGAGGGAATCCGGCGGCGCGGAATTCTTCGGACACGATTTGAAGGACAGTTATTACATGCTCATGTGCCTCACCGGATGCGACAGTCTTAACACGCACTTTGACACTGCAATTGCCCAGTACGTTCTCGATCCTGCCAGAAGCAGCTACAGCCTGGCAGGCCTGAGCAACGAGTATCTTCACGAGTCCATTGAGGAGGAAAAGGATTTTCTTGCTTCACAGGGTCAGATTGACATGTTTGCCGAGCCGGGAAAGGCTCTCAGCGAATATGGACTGCTCTGCCTTGTTACAGCCGGGAATCTCATGGAGCTCCAGAAGAACAGAATTGAGGCTGAAGTACTAGAAAAGGTGCTCTATGACATAGAACTGCCCCTCGTTCAGGTTATGGCCTCCATGGAGAAGGAGGGCTTCAGAACCGACAGAGCCTATCTGGAGGAATTCGGAGAAGACCTTGCAAAGGCAATAGATGAGCTCGCCGATTCCATTCACGAGATGGCGGGAGAGGAATTCAACATCAATTCACCTCAGCAGCTGGGTAATATTCTATTCGAGAAGCTTGAGCTTAAACACGGCAAGAAAACAAAGAAGGGCTACTCCACAAGCGCAGAGGTGCTGGAAAAGATTAAGAAGGATCACCCTATCGTGCCTGCCATTCTGGAATACAGGACACTTACAAAGCTGAAGAGTACATACATTGACGGACTCCTTCCCCTCATCGACAGCCAAGGAAGAATACATGCACATTTCCAGCAGACTGTTACGGCAACGGGAAGAATAAGCTGTACGGAACCGAATCTCCAGAACATACCAATCAGGCAGGAGCTGGGTAGAAAGCTGAGAAAGGCCTTTGTACCGGAGGAAAACTGCATTCTGATGGGGGCTGACTATTCACAGATTGAACTGAGGGTACTGGCTCACATGGCGGGAGACGAGGCTCTTATCGGTGCATTCAACAGGGGAGAGGACATTCACAGGGCCACAGCAGCAAACGTGCTGGGAATACCTGAGGATCAGATTACTCCAAACGAGAGGAGCCGTGCAAAGGCAGTAAACTTCGGTGTGATATACGGAATGAGCGCCTTCGGGCTTTCCGGAGAACTTGATATTTCAAGGAAGGAAGCTGAAGATTACATAAAACAGTATTTCGTTAAGCATAGCAGGGTCAGGGAATTCATGGACAGCTCCGTTGCCTTTGCGAAAGAAGAGGGCTTCGTTACTACTATGACAGGTCGCAAGAGGTATATCAAGGAGATAAATGCCTCCAATTACATGGTGAGACAGATTGGAGAGAGACTGGCGATGAACTCGCCGATTCAGGGGAGTGCCGCCGACATTATCAAGCTCGCCATGATTAAGGTCTACGATGCACTTAAAGAAAATAAACTCAAATCAAGACTGATTCTCCAGATTCACGATGAGCTTGTGATAAACACTTACCCTGAGGAAAGGGAGATAGTTGAAAAACTTCTCACTGAGAATATGGAATCCGCCATGGAGCTTTCTGTTGAGCTTAAGGCGGAACTGAATGAAGGAAATAACTGGTACGAACTGAAATGATTGTTTTAGGAATAACAGGAGGAATAGGCTCCGGGAAAACAACTGCTGCAGGATATCTTCGGAGCCTTGGATTTGCATGTGTGGATGCGGATCAGATTGGAAGAGAGCTTACTGCTGAGGGAAGTCCGCTGCTGGAAATTCTGGATAGAGAATTCGGGCCCGACGGAAAATACGGAAGGGGAACTGCTATTCTCAGAGATAGCAGCATTGAGGGAATCAAGATTCTTGACAGAAAGGCCCTTGCTTCAGTTGTTTTCTCGGATGAGAAAGCCAGGGCGCGTTTCGATGAGATTATCCACAGCAGAATGCTTCGAATTATCAGGAAACAGATAGGGGAGCTTAGAAAAAAAGAGAATATCAGGGGAATACTTCTGGATGCGCCCCTTATGTATGAGGCGGGGTGTGATACCATGTGCGACCATGTAATTCTTGTTACAGCTCCGGTGGAACTCCGAATCGAGAGAGTCATGAAAAGAGATGGTACAACACGGGAAGATGTTGTGAGCAGAATCAAAAGCCAGATGAGTGATGAGGAGAAGGCCCGACTGGCGGATTTTGTTGTGGACAATTCCGGGGATACCGACGAATTGTGCAGGAAGCTGGATGAGATAGTTGAGGGACTCAGCAAATAACTGCTGGAAAGAAAATAATAAAAAAAATAGGGGAACCGAAAAAAACATGTTGACAAAAGCATGGTTTCACAATAAAATTAGTAAGTGCCTGCGATAAGGCAAAGGATATGCGGCCTTGGCGGAATAGGCAGACGCGCACGTTTGAGGGGCGTGTGGGAGACCGTGCCGGTTCAAGTCCGGCAGGCCGCACCATAATCCAAACTGACATGTTCCATGTCAGTTTTTTTATTGGCTTTATTGCAGTAATAATCATAAAATTATATAATATTCACATATATGACTCACTATTAGGTGAACGTCTCCTGCAGCGATTGTATCGAGGAGCTTGAAATGTTATTTACGATAGGGTACATATTTTTATCGGTGGTAATTGCCGCCGTTGACATAATCATTGCCATTCTATCCTTCATGAAAAGGAACAGAAAAGGGGTACTCCTTGGAAGTGCAACTGTTTTCGCGGCAATTGCGGATTCTACCTATCTGGTTTCAGTTATAACGGCAAATTACTTTGTCAATTCGCTGTTTACCAGCTTCTACTTCATGGCAATCAGCACAATGCTTAATTTCTGCGTTCTTTTCATTTTCGGATATACCGGAAGAAAGCGCAGCAGAGCCTCAAATGTTCTAATTGTCTTAAGTCTGGCATACCTTGCCTTTGACTGCATAGTAATGCTCATTAACCCTTTCAGGGAAATCGCAATGTCGTTCACATTCCTTGATGTGGATTTTGCTGCATACACCTACGTAATGAAGCCTCTGTACCGGATGCATCTTATATATGCATACATTCTTGTGTCGTCAATCCTTATTATGCTGATATCAACGGCAGTGAGAGTTGCCAAGGAATACAAGATGCAGTACATCCTGCCTGCAGTGGGTATTCTGATAATAGTGCTGATAAATGCCCTGTTTCTCTATGCCCATGTACCGGGACTTATCGGGCGTCTTGATGTTTCTCTTATTCTGTACAGTGCCGTGGTCATATTCCTTTACTGGTGCTGTTTCATATATTCCAGAAAGGGATTGATAGGAATATTCAAAACAAGCATTTTCGACAGTCTGGATCTTGGTATAGTACTGTTTGGCTATGATGATCGGATGTTTATCTGCAATGAAAAAATCAAGAAATTCATTCCGGGCATTGATTTTAACGAGAATCTGACCTTTGATAAGTTCATAGAGAAGTGCAAAATACGCATTGACGTTGACAAAATTGAAGACGTTATTTCATTTCAATGGATAAAGGAACACTCAAATGGAGATTTCGTGCCTTTCCTCTGCAATTACAAAAACCTGAAAAATGCAGAGGGACGCAGGCTGGGAAAGCTCATGACCTTTGAGGATGCCAGACTGGAAACGGACTTCATTACAGGTTTCCACAGCTGGGAAAGCTTCAATATGAATGTGTCGGAAATGAAATTTAAGGTTCCCGCTGTTGTGACCTGCTGCGATATAAACGGCCTTTCCGTAATAAACAACACCTATGGAATGGGCAAGGGGGATCAGATTATCGGGGAGCTTGCGGGACTGCACCGTGATGAGTTCCCTGCGGATACATATTTTGTCAGGGGGAATGATGCAAATCTTATTTCAATAAGCACTGGAATAACTGAGCCTGAGGCAGTTGAAATCATGGAAAGAGTGAGAAGCAGATTCTCAGGCACCTTCCAGTTTGCCCTTATAGTGGTCGAAGATGAGGATCCGGATATGGTGGATGCCATTCTCAGGGCTGAGAAGAACGTGGCAACCTGGAAGCTTATGGATGACGAGTCAATGCGTTCCAATACCTTGAATTCCCTTATCAGAGCTCTTAAGGAATGCGATGCGGATACTGAGTCCCATGTGCGCAGAACCCAGTATCTTGGAATAAGGCTCAGCAGGCGAATAGGACTCACGGATACAGACGAGGCAAAGCTTGCACTTCTCTGCGTACTACATGACATAGGAAAAATCGGAGTGCCTTTGGAGATTCTCAATAAGCCGGGAAAACTCTCTGAGGATGAATGGGCTGTAATAAAGTCCCACGTGTATAAGGGCTGTGAGATCGCCAGATCCTCAACGGATTACATGGACATTGCCGAGGATATTCTTCATCATCACGAGAGATGGGACGGCAAAGGCTACCCGGACGGTCTGAGAAAAGAGACAATTCCGATTCTCTCAAGAATAATTGCTGTTGTGGATGCCTACGACGCCATGATAAGCAAGAGGCCCTACAAGAAGATGATGACCGTGGCTGAAGCCAAGCAGGAACTTATAGATAATGCAGGAACTCAGTTTGATCCTACGGTTGTGTCGGAATTCATACAGCTTCTTGAGGAAGAGGGTGCCGCGGATTATGACTCTGATACAGCACCACAGGAAACACCTGCCATATTTGAACTTAACTACAAGCCATCCTCAGCCAGGGATAAAGCTCCTCTGACACAGGAGAACGAGGGGGTATACGATGTTGCGTTTATCCGGTACTTAATAGACAGTGACCAGAAAATAATTCAGGTGGATGAAGGGTTTGAGGCCTTCACAGGTTACTCCCGGGAGGATATCCCGAGGCTTTCGCTCGGTCAGCCGGACCTGATTCCTGAAAGATACAGAGCTATGTATTATGTGAAGGTTACGGAGCAGCTATCTAGGAGACAGATGGCTTATCTTGAACATACGCTGCTGATGAAAAACGGCAAGGAAAGAAATGTAATCTGCCTTGGAAGACCTTTTTATGATTCTGCTGCAATGACCGAAAAAACAGAAATAATCGTTTTTGATGCCCTTAAGTGTCATACTGTTGACCAGTATATTTCAAGGGAAAAGGAAAATGCAGAAAACAGACTGGAAATATGGGAGGAAACCTTCAGAAGAGATTCCCTCACAGGTCTTCTCAATCATTCTGCCTTTGTAAATGAAATGGAGCTGAAAAACCTCGACAAGAACACCAGAACGGTGTTCATAATGCTTGATATTGATTATTTCAAGGAATATAATGATTCCCATGGTCACAGAGCGGGAGACAATCTGCTTATAACCCTTGGGAATGCGCTGAAATCCAGCCTCAGGGGTTCTGACGTTTCGGGAAGACTGGGCGGTGACGAATTCGCCGCAGCCATGTTTTTCAGGAAGGATGCGGATGATGCCCTTATCAGGGAAAGAGTGCAGGAAACCTTCGATAAGGTAAGCAGCAAGCTTTCGAAGGAAGAACCGGATGCGTCATTTTCGATGGGTGTGGCCATATCCCACAGGGACAGCAGTACCTTTACAATGCTGTATGACGCTGCTGATGCTGCCATGTATTCTGCCAAAAACGAAGGCAGAAACAGATTGATAATTAGTGAAGAATAGAGTTGAGTATTATTTAACATGTTGACAAAAATTAGCGTCAGAAAACCATTTACTGTATTTGTTGCCGTTGTAATTGTGCTTGTATTCGGACTTGTGGGTCTTTACAAGATGACTCCGGATCTTTTTCCTAACATTAGTGCACCGTATTCTATAGTTATGACCACCTATCCGGGGGCCAGTGCAGAGGAGGTGGAGCTGGAAATAACAGATCCCATAGAGCAGCAGCTGGCAACACTGTCAAAGCTTGACAACATTACATCTGTGTCCGCTGACAACTATTCTGTTGTAACTCTGCAGTTTACCGACGATGTGAATATGGATTCCATGACTGTAGATATTCGTGACAAGATTGATCAGATAGAGGGATATCTTCCGGAAAGCGCAGCAGCACCTCTTGTAATGAAGATGAATATGGACATGATGCCGGTAACTGTTGCTGCTGTTGCCATAAAGGGAAAGGATACGGCGGAGGTTTCGACCTTTGTCAAGGAAGAACTGGAGACAGATCTGGAGGGAATAGAGGGTGTTGCCTCTATTTCCAAGGTGGGAATGGTTGATGAAGGCATACAGATTGTCCTCTCCCAGGATAAAATCAACAGCTTGAACAGGGAAATCTCCAATGCCATAAACTCCAAGTTTGCCTCAGGAGAAGGGGAACTGAAAAAAGGAATAAGCCGGGCAAATAGCGGCTCAAAGGAAATCGATAAAGGCAAGAAGGGCATTAAGCAGGGGGAAACTGAGGCCTCAAAGCAGTTTGATTCCGCCATTAATCAGACAAAGGCAAGCAGGCAGGAGCTCGAGAATCAGCTGAGAGCGCTGGAAAATGACGATACACCGGATGAGGATCAGGAGGAGGAAATTCAGAAGATTAAGGCCACGATAGGTGCTCTTGATGAAGCTCTGACGGATCTTCAGTCCCGGAAAGAAAGTATGTCCTTTAATCTTTCCACAAATTATTCGGATATATCGTCTTCTCAAAGCACCTTGAGCTCTGTTGTTTCACAGCTTCAGAGCACGCTTTCAGAGGTGGAATCCCAGAAGGAGGCCGCTCTTGATAGTGCGGATCTCACTGGAATAATCACCATGGAAAACGTGTCTTCAATTTTGGCCGCACAGAACTTCTCCATGCCTGCAGGATATGTTACTGATGGCGATGCGGAAATACTGGTCAGTGTGGGAAACAAGATTGAAGATGCGGATGAACTGAAGAATCTCATACTCTTTGACATGGGCATTGATGGAGTGGAACCGATAAGGGTTAAGGATATCGGCACTGTTTCATATATGGCCGATGATTCAGCCACATATGCCAAGATAGACGGTGAAAACGGCATTCTCCTCAGTTTCACAAAGCAGTCAACTTATGCCACCGCAACTGTTGCAGACAACATCAGCGAAAAATTCAGGAAGCTGGAGGAGGAACACGAGAATCTGAAGTTTACCGCCCTGATGGACCAGGGTGAGTACATACATGTGGTAATCAATTCAGTATTCCGTGATCTGCTTCTTGGAGCCCTATTTGCGATACTGGTTCTTCTGTTCTTCCTGAGGGACATAAGGCCGACGATTATTACTGCGATCAGCATTCCGGTGAGTGTTGTATTCGCAGTGGCAATGATGTACTTTACCGGTGTAACCCTGAATATGATTTCTATTTCAGGTCTTGCCATAGGTGTGGGAATGCTCGTGGATAATTCCATTGTGGTAATTGAAAACATCTACAGGCTGAGATCCATGGGATACAGTGCTGTACAGGCCGCAGTATCAGGTGCAGGGCAGGTGGCGGGAGCGATTACAGCCTCCACTCTGACAACCATCTGCGTATTTGTTCCCGTTGTGTTTGTTAACGGAATGACAAGAGAACTGTTCCAGGATCTGGCCCTTACGGTTACATATTCCCTGGCAGCCAGCCTGCTTATTGCGCTGACATTTGTGCCTGCTGTTGCCAAGGGAGCTCTGGTTCGCAAAACCGGAAAGACAGTTCTGGGAAGAAAGGGAAGAGTGGTTGCAGCATACAGGAGAGCAGTTGCCTGGGCTCTTATCCACAAGAAGAGGCTGCTGGTGGCTGCACTTGTACTCCTTCTGGCATCTACATCACTGCTCCTTACACGGGGATTTGAGTTTATGCCGTCAATGTCATCAAGTCAGATTTCAGCCACTGTTTCAATGCCTGAGGACAGCACCTTGAAGGATACTGCCAGAGTGAATGACAAGATATGTGAAGAGCTCCTTGAAATTGACGGCGTGGAATCCGTGGGAGCCATGCTTTCATCCTCCATGGCAGATATGTTTGGAGGTTCAGTTTCAAGCTCCGACAAAGATGTGACGGAAACAAGCATATATGTGATTCTTGAAGAAAACCTTCTGGAACAAAGCGATGCGGTTGCCGATAAACTCCAGCAGCTTGGGAAAAAGTACAACTGCGAGGTGGTTACATCTTCAGATGTTGACATGACACAGTATACAGGTGGTTCGGGAATTTCCATTGCACTGTATGGGGAGGATCTCGACAAGCTGAGAACAACAGCTTCCGCCATCGAAAAACGCATGAAGGACGTTAAAGGCCTTGAAGAGATTTCAGATGTGGGAGAGAACAGTACCCAGGAAATCAGAATTGTGGTAAACAAGAATGCCGCAATGAAGAAGGGCCTTACCGTTGCGCAGGTATATCAGGCTGTTTCCGAGAAGCTTCAGAAGGATAAGAAGGCAACATCTCTGACTCAGAACGGCTCCACGATAGATGTCAACATTGAAAATGCAGAGAAAAACAGATTTACCAGACAGAACCTGATGGACATGAAAATATCCGTCAAGAAGAATGACGGGAAAACTGACAAGATTCCTCTGACATCAATTGCAGATGTGCATAACGACTCATCCCTGAGCGTTATCAACCACAACAACCAGAAGAGATGTCAGACGGTTAAGGCAGGCGTTGCCGACGGATACAACATTACAAAGAAGAATTCTGAAATCAGGCGCATTATAGAGAAGGAGGGCCTGGTGGATTCAGGCGTAACAGCTGTTTACGGCGGAGAAAACGAGAACATCATGAATTCCATGAAACAGATGGTGCTTATGATGCTGGTTGGCATCATCCTTGTCTATCTGATTATGGTTGCTCAGTTCCAGTCTCTGAGATCTCCGTTTATTATAATATTCACCCTCCCTCTGGCATTTACCGGGGGAATGCTGGCTCTGCTGATTACAAATCAGGTTCTCAGCGTAGTAGCGATGATGGGCTTCGTTATGCTGGTGGGAATTGTGGTAAACAACGGTATTGTGCTGGTTGACTGCATAAACAGATTCAGGCTTGAGGGCATGGAAACCGATGAGGCGATTATTGAAGCAGGAGCTGTTAGACTGCGTCCTGTACTTATGACCGCATCAACCACTGTTCTGGGACTCATTCCTCTTGCTCTGGGGTTTGGAGAAGGTGCCGAAATGGTTCAGCCGGTTGCCATAGTATGCATAGGAGGACTGGTTTATGCCACGGTAACAACCCTCTTTATCATTCCTATAATGTACAGATGGCTGTCAAGAAAACATATGGAAAAAATCGAAGAGGAAGAACTTGAAATAGTGAATGTGTAGTGTTAAAATAGTCACGTTACGCCGGCTTGATGGAATTGGCAGACGTGCGGGACTCAAAATCCCGTGGTGGCGACACCGTGTGGGTTCGACCCCCACAGCCGGCACCACTGTTTTAGCCGGCAGTTCATGTATTAGTTAATAATTTGGAATAATCCAGCTATAGGAGGGAAATTAATGATGGGCGGATCGATGTTCTCAATTCTTATTCTCATATTACTCTTTGTGGTAATGTACTTCTTGATGATCAGACCTCAGAAGAAGAGAGAGAAGGAAACAAACGCCATGAGAGCGGGTGTTCAGGTAGGAGATGAAATCGTAACAATCGGAGGCATTTGCGCCAAGGTTGTAAAGACCAAGGAAGAGTCAATCGTGATTCAGGTAGGCGCAGATAAAGTCAAGATGGAAGTAATGAGATGGTCGGTATCCAAGGTTGTCAAGAAGGGCAGCGGACGTATCGAAAAGGCTGCTGATGACCACAGTGAAGCTGTAGAAGCCGAAGAGAATGAATCAAAGAAATCAAAGCCAAGAAGAATGAAGAAGGCTGCTGTTGTTGAGGAAACGGCAGAAGCTGCTGCTGAAGAGGCTCCGGAAGCTCCTGAAACAGAAGCAGAAGAATCAGTAGAAAAGACTGAAGAAGAAAAATAATCATTCAACTTGCAATACATGAATATGAGGCACAGCGTCCCCTGGAGATGCTGTGCTTTTTGTATTGCAAAAAAGACTGACAAATGTTGAAAAGTCAAGGCTTTTCACTTGTTTGAACTGTCAAAAAGTAGTAATATAATTACATATGATTTAATGGAGATTTATTTTCCATTCATATAATTCTATTGGATTTATCCGGAGGAAAAGATGAATTACACATTAAGAAAAGTATTAGCTGTTTTCATTGTCCTTTGCGTTATTTTCGGATGGGTTGTTACCGTAACGGGCATCGGTCCGATTACACCCCTTAAGGACAGAATGAGTCTTGGCCTTGATATCAAAGGCGGCGTCTATGTAGTTATGGAAGCCGACAAGAAGGACATCAAGGGAATGACCGATGAAGAGCTTAGACAGGCAATGGAACAGACTCAGACTGTAATTGAGAACCGTATCAATGCAAACGGTCTGGGAGAGCCTACAGTTACCATCGAAGGTACTGACAGAATCAGGGTGGAGATACCTGAGGTTGAGGATCCTGAGCAGGCGATAGAGCTTATAGGCAAGACGGCTAAGCTTCAGTTCATTCTGGCTGACGGTTCCCTGGTACTGGAGGGAAACAATGTCAAGAAGGCCGAGGCAGGCCGTGACGATCAGTCAACGGGATGGGCTGTTAACCTTCAGTTTGACAGCCAGGGAGCAAACCTGTTTGCAGACGCTACAACAAAGGCATATTCAGGCCAGGTTACTTCAGCCATTGAAGGTGTAGACGGCGGCGCCATTGCCATAGTTCTTGACGGACAGATTATTTCTGCACCGAATGTCAACGAACCTATTACAGGAGGCAACTGCTCCATAACCGGAAACTTCTCCCAGGAGGAAGCACAGCAGCTGGCAGCTCAGATAAACGGCGGTGCACTTCCAATCGGTCTCAATGAGGTTACATCCTCGGTTCAGTCTGCAAGTATAGGATACAACGCACTGGAGATGAGTATTCTGGCAGGTTTCATTGGCCTGGGTCTGATATTTCTCCTAATGATAATTGCGTACAGAGGTCTTGGAGTATGTGCAAATATCGCACTGCTTCTCTATGTTGTGCTTGTACTTAACATAATGGCGCAGATGGGTACAGTTCTTACACTGCCGGGTATAGCAGGTATCATCGTTTCCATAGGAATGGCTGTTGATGCGAACGTGGTTATTTTCTCCCGTATCAGAGAAGAAATCATGCTGGGCAGAACTGTCAGAGTAGCAGTGGAAACCGGCTCCAAGAGAGCCATGACAACTGTAGTTGACTCCCAGGTTACAACTCTCATTGCTGCGGTTATTCTCTATGAAATCGGAACTAGTGCAGTTAAGGGCTTCGCATATACATTCATGGTGGGTATCGTAGTCAGCATATTCACTGCAGTGTTTATCACTCAGCTATATGTTAAGCTCATGGCACAGAGTGACAAGCTGTCAAAGAAATCACTCTTCGGTATCAAGCAGAACAACACTGCGGCATTCCATATCAAGAATACGATTCAGTTTATGGATAAGAGAAAGATCTTCTACTGTGTGTCAGCAGGAATACTGATCATCGGTCTTGCCTTCGGTCTCATCAGAGGTCTGAATTACGGCATAGATTTCACAGGCGGAACCATGATTCAGATGGATATGGGAAAACAGGTGAATATAAGCGAAGTACAGAAATCAATAAAGCAGTACGATCTTAACGAGCAGATAATTTACTCCGGTTCAGATAATTCACAGATAGTAATCAGAACAACCGAATCTCTGGAGAAAAAGGAAAGAGCCGAGGTTATAGATTCAATAAATGAACACTTCGGAATTAAAGAGGATAATGTAATATCCCAGGAGTTCTTCGGACCATCAGTGGGTAAGGAACTCAGGAACAATGCCATCCTGGCAATTCTCATAGCGGCAGCCTGCATGCTTGTTTATATCAGAATCAGGTTCCGCCAGTGGAAGTTCGGAGGCTCAGCAATGCTTGGTGTTATCCATGATGTACTGATAGTAATTGCATTCTACGCAATATTCGGAGTAACCGTGGACAACCCGTTCATTGCAGGCATACTTACAGTTGTAGGTTATTCAATAAACGATACGATTGTAATATTTGACAGAATAAGAGAAAACATTAAATACATGAAGAGGGGCACTCTCAAGGAAACAATCGACAGGAGTATCACCCAGACTCTGGGAAGATCACTGATGACTTCGGCAACAACACTTATTGTAATGGTTCCGATGGTTGTTCTGGCAGGGGAAGCAATCAGAGAGTTCGTATTTCCTCTTATGGTAGGTGTAATCGCAGGTGCATACTCGTCAATCTTTATCTGCTCACCTATTTATTATGAACTTGGAAGAAGCAGCAGAACCTCCGAGTATCAGAAGCAGATAAAGGATGCAGAGAAGAGGGCCAGGAAGAAGGCAAAGAAGGAAGGCCGTCCATATGTTCCTAAAAAGATTGAAGAACCTGCTGTTGAGAAACCTGCTGATGTCACTGAGGAAACAGCAGTACCTGAAACAGCTTCAGAACCGGCAGCGGAACCTGCAGCCGAAAAAGTCAGTCCGGCTGTAAATGTGAACAAAAAGCGTTCCAGGAGATATGTTAAGGGGAACAGCAAAACCTCAGAACCGAGAAAGGATGATGATACCTTCAGATTATAAAAAGAATCCCTAAAAATACTTCTTCAGGATAATTACAGGAAAGGCAGAAATGAAGAAAATCGAATTTCTTGAAAAAATGAAAGAATTCAATCCGGCATACGATCTGGATTTTATCGGCAAAGCATATGATGTTGCTAACGAAATGCATGCAGGTCAGATACGAAAATCAGGTGAGCCATACCTGGTTCACCCTGTTTGTGTGGCAGAGATTCTGGCTGAGCTCGGCATGGATGAGGAAACCATCGCTGCTGGATTACTTCATGACGTAATAGAAGACACTTCCTATTCCAAAGAAGATATGATAAGGGAATTCGGAGAAGAGGTGGCGGCACTTGTTGACGGCGTTACCAAGCTGGGAGCTCTGAAGTTCGAGAGCAAGGAAGAGCGGCAGGCGGAAAACCTGAGGAAGATGTTTCTTGCCATGTCAAAGGACATAAGAGTTCTCATAATCAAGCTTTCGGACAGACTTCACAATCTCAGGACAATCAATTACATGACCCATGAGAAGATTGTGGAAAAATGCCAGGAAACCCTGGACATATATGCTCCTCTGGCAGCAAGACTGGGAATATACACCATGAAAATGGAGCTTGAGGACATAGCTCTGAAGTTCCTTGAGCCCGAGGCCTACTATGACCTTGCAGAGCAGGTTTCCGAGAGGAAGGGCGAAAGGGAAGATGCCATCAATGGTGTTGTTGAGGAAATCAGAGGGGCTCTAAACGAGATTGGCATTAAGCATGAGATCTACGGAAGATCCAAACACTTCTACAGCATCTTCAAGAAGATGAAGTATCAGCACAAGAATCTGGACGAGATTTTTGATCTCATGGCGGTACGAATTATTGTGGAAACCGTCAGGGACTGTTATGCGGTTCTCGGTATGGTTCATACAATGTGGAAACCGATTCCCGGCAGATTCAAGGATTACATAGCAATGCCGAAGCCTAATATGTACCAGTCCCTTCATACCACGGTAATCGGGAATTACGGCAAGCCTTTTGAAATACAGATAAGAACCTATGAAATGCACAGGATTGCTGAGTACGGAATCGCTGCCCACTGGAAATACAAGGAGGGCATAGACTCCGACAAGGAAGAGGTTAAACTGTCCTGGCTCAGGCAGGCTCTGGAATGGCAGAAGGATGTGAAGGATCCGAAGGAGTTCATGGAATCCCTTAAAATGGACCTGTTTTCGAATCAGGTATTTGTATTCACTCCTAACGGGGATGTAATCGAGCTTCCGGCGGGTGCAACGCCCCTTGACTTTGCATTTAAAATCCATACGGATGTAGGCTGCAAATGCGTTGGAGCCAAGGTTAACGGCAAGATGGTAACCATCGATCACGAGCTTGAAAACGGAAACATTATCGAAATCGTGACCTCTGCCAATGCTGCGGGACCAAGTATAGACTGGCTTAAAATAGCCAGGAGCAGTTCGGCACGAAACAAGATCAGACAGTGGCTCAAGAAGGAAAACAGAAACGACGCTGTAGACAAGGGAAAGGATCTGTTTACCCAGTATCTGAGGAAGAAGGGCTTCGATCCTAAGGTTCTCCTTACAAATTCCTACATAGGCAGGGCGGTTAAGGAACTGCATTTCAAGGATGCAGAGGACATGTACACACAGCTCAGCTACGGAGGCAACATCCAGACCAAGGTAGCCCATCTGCTTCAGAGCTTTGAGGATGAGAAGCAGCATCTGGCATCAGAGGAAAAGAACAAGAGCCTTCTTGATGATTTAAACGTAATAAGCGAGAAGACCAGCAGACGGCTTGAGAAAAAACGGGCCGACAGCGAAACCGGTGTTGTGGTTGAGGGCGTGGATAACCTTATGATAAGGCTTGCCAAGTGCTGTACGCCGGTTCCCGGTGATGAGATAACAGGCTACATCACCAAGGGAAGAGGAATAACGGTTCACAGAAAGGACTGCGACAACATAAAGACCCTCCCTAAGGAGGAAAGAAACAGATGCATCGATGTGAGCTGGGATCCTGAACTTCTGAACAAATCCTTTGAGGGAGAGATATGCATTATTGCCAAGGAACAAAAGGGAATGCTGTCAAGCATATCAAAGGTTTGCGAGGATAATAATGTTGACATAATAGGTCTTAACGGCAGAGCCACCAAGGATGAGACCTTCAGAATAGATCTGATTCTGGGAATAAGCGACAGATCCCAGATTGAGAAGTTGTGCAGATCATTTAAGAGTATACCGGGAATAATGGAAGCATACAGAGGTAAGGGCTGATAATGAGAGCAGTAGTACAGAGAGTAAAAAGCAGCAAAGTTTCAGTTGATGATAAAATCACCGGCAGCATCGGCCGGGGACTGACGGTTTTGATCGGAGTAGAGGATGGCGACACCCAGAAGGATGCCGAGTACATAGCCAAGAAGGTCTGTTCCCTCAGAGTATTCGATGACGACGAGGGAGTAATGAATCTCAGCGTTCAGGACATAGACGGCGAGATACTGGCTGTCTCCCAGTTCACTCTCCTGGGAGATGTGCGCAAAGGCAACAGACCAAGCTATTTTCAGGCGGCTGCGCCGGAGGAGGCCAACAGTCTCTACAGAAAAACCGTTGAACTTATGGCAAACAAGGGAGTTCATGTGGAGGAAGGTGTTTTTCAGGCGGACATGCTTGTGGAGATAAACAACGACGGTCCCGTTACCATTCTTCTGGAGAGCAGGAAGCTGTTTTAGAGCAGACTGTGATATCAAGCAGCTGAAGGATAATGAAAGGAAATATAGAATGCAGGTATATAACATTCCATGCGGAGCCATAGGAACAAACACATATCTTGTATATGACGAGGATACAAAGAAGGGTTTTCTCAT
>X136_Domestic_Pig__coassemble_88_pt1 | contig 17810 bp, 16 predicted proteins | sample X136_Domestic_Pig__metabat2_low_PE_007 | metagenome-assembled genome bin X136_Domestic_Pig
CATCATAAATGACAACGTTGAGGTGGCCTTGAGAAGCGGGGCGGACGGGGTTCATGTGGGAATAGAGGATGCACCTGTTGCGGAAATCCGCAGAAGAGCTCCCGAGGATTTTATTATCGGAGCCACCTGCAAAACCCCCCGGCAGGCCAGGGAGGCTGAAGCCGCCGGCGCCGATTACATGGGCGTGGGAGCGGTGTTCCCATCTCCAACAAAGGCAGGTGCGGTGCGAATTACAACAGAGCAGCTGAGGGAAATTGTGGAATCGGTATCAATTCCGGCAGTGGCCATAGGCGGAATCAATGGCAGCAACATCGGCGAAATCCGTGGAAGCGGAGTATCCGGAGCGGCAATGGTCTCTGCAGTTTTCGGCGCAGAGGATATTGCAAAGGCTGCAGCCCTGCTTAAGGAACAGGTTAAGGAAGTCATAGAAGGATGATAATGGAATGATAAAAGGAATGTGGAATGATAAAAGGAATAATATTCGATTTTGACGGAACCCTCTTCGATTCCATGTCCATATGGGACACCGTGGGGGACGATTATCTCCGTTCCATGGGCAGGGAGCCGGAGGAGGATCTCAAGGAAAAGCTGAAACCCCTTAGCCTTCTCCAGGTGGCAGAGTACCTTAAGGGAAGGTACTCAATAGAACTCTCTGTTCGGGAGATAATGGATGGAATAGACCGGATGGTGGAGGATTTTTATTTTCATGTTGCCGCCCCCAGGGAGGGGATAATTCCGCTGCTGGAGGAGCTTGTAAGAAGAAACATTAGAATGTGCATAGCCACTGCAACAGACAGATATCTGGTGGAGGGAGCACTGAAGCGCTTCGGCATGGAGCGGTTTTTTTCTGACATTTTTACATGCACCGAGGTGGGAAAGGGCAAGGACAGCCCCGAGATATTCCGGATTGCCATGGCAAGGCTGGAAACAAACAGGGAGACCACCGCGGTATTTGAAGATGCATATCACGCCGTTCGTACCGCCAGGGAAGACGGCTTTAAGGTTGTTGTAATCCGGGATGCTCATGAGATCAGGCAGGAGGAGCTCTCCCGTCTGGCGGATGTTTATCTTGAGGATTACTCTGAATTGAATAAATTAAGGAAGCTTGCTTCGGTCTGAGAGCCGAAGTCTTCAAGCGGTATATTGGGGGCACCACCTTATGCCGCTATACAAAACGATGCTGAGAGAAGGAAAGGAGAGAAAAGACATGAAGATGAAAACAGCATTGACCATTGCAGGCAGCGACTGCAGTGGAGGCGCCGGTATTCAGGCAGATATTAAAACGATGACGATGAATGGTGTTTATGCCATGAGCGCTGTTACAGCGCTTACGGCCCAGAACACAACCGGCGTAACAGGCATTCAGGAATCCTCGCCGGAATTTCTGAAGATGCAGCTAGACGCAGTATTCGAGGATATTTACCCCGATGCTGTGAAGATAGGAATGGTGGCATCCGGCGAGCTTATCAGAGCCATTGCAGACAGGCTCAGACACTATGATGCCGGGAATGTGGTCATTGATCCCGTGATGGTATCCACCTCCGGATCTGCTCTGATGAGAACTGATGCGGTAAATACCCTCGTGGAGGAGCTGCTGCCCCTGGCCACCCTTGTAACACCGAACATCCCGGAGGCGGAGGTTCTCTCGGGAAGGACAATCAGCACAAAGGAAGACATGATAGAAGCGGCAAAGCAGATTGGCGACGAAAACCATTGCGCCGTGCTGCTTAAGGGAGGACACAGCGTCAACGATGCCAACGATCTGCTCTATGCAGAGGGCAGACTGACCTGGTTCCAGGGCAAAAGAATAGATAACCCCAACACCCACGGAACGGGCTGTACACTGTCAAGTGCCATAGCTTCAAATCTGGCCAAGGGCTTCAGCCTGGAGGATTCTGTGGAAAGGGCCAAGAGCTACATTTCCGAGGCCCTGGGAGCAATGCTGGATCTGGGCAAAGGCTCAGGTCCGATGCAGCACAATTTCGGCCTTACCGGCGAATATGCAAAGGAGGCGAAATAAATGGAAGAGAGACGCACATCTGTATTCGAGAACGGATTGATCTGGTTTGGAGCCGCCGTTTCCATAGCGGAAATCGTAACAGGCACATACTTCGCACCACTGGGCTTTTCAAAGGGAGTTGCGGCGGTGCTCATAGGCCATGTCATCGGCTGTGTTATGCTGTTTATGGCGGGCCTTATCGGAGGCAAGGTGCGCAAAAGCGCCATGGAAACCGCCAAGATGAGCTTTGGAAACAAGGGCGCGCTGCTTTTCTCCGTGCTTAACATAATTCAGCTTGTGGGCTGGACTGCCATCATGATCTTTGACGGAGCCCTGGCTGTAAACGGAATTTTTGATATTGGAAACTGGGTATGGTGCATAATAATCGGAGCACTGATTATTCTCTGGTTACTTATAGGCATCAAGAACCTGGGCAAGATAAACACAATTGCCATGGGAGCCCTCTTCGGACTGACAATTGTCCTCAGCTTCGTTATCTTCGGAGGCGGAAACAGTCCGGAAATAAGCGGCGAGGGAATGACCTTCGGAGCTGCAGTTGAGCTCTCTGTTGCCATGCCTCTGTCCTGGCTGCCGCTGATAAGCGACTATACCAGGGAGGCGGCCAAGCCGGTGAAGGCAACAGCTGCAAGTGCCATTACATATGGCGTTATCAGCTGCTGGATGTATATTATCGGAATGGGTGCCGCCATTTTCACAGGAGAGTCGGATATTGCGCAGATAATGCTTAAGGCTGGTCTGGGCGTTGCCGGACTGCTGATTATCGTGTTCTCTACGGTAACAACAACCTTCCTTGATGCATACTCGGCAGGAGTATCCAGTGAATCTCTGTCAGGCAGAATAAACGGCAAGTTCGTTGCCATAGGGGTAACGGTAATCGGTGTACTTGGGGCAATATTCCTGCCTCTATATGATATTACCAATTTCCTCTATTTCATCGGTTCGGTATTTGCACCGATGATATCGATCATCATTGCCGACTTCTTCATACTGAAGAACAATTCCGAGGGAAGCTCATTTAATATCAAAAACCTGTTAATCTGGGTTGTGGGATTTATTATCTACCGCTTCCTGATGCAGGTTGACATTATTGTCGGCAACACCCTGCCGGATATGGTTATCACGATACTCATTTGTGTGGCAGTAAACATGATTGGGAGAAAGAGATAGGTAGAAAGAGATAGGGAGATAGAATGAGAACAGATAGACGTTGTGTGATTGTCGGCGGTGCAGACATAAACAATTACGAATATATCAGGGAGCAGTTGCGTCCGGATGATTATATGATCTTCTGCGACTGCGGCCTCAGGCATCTTCAGCCCCTCCGGGCAGTGCCGGGTTCTGCCGGCCCGGACCTCGTGGGGCCGGATCTTATTGTGGGTGACTTTGACTCCCACGAGAATCCTCACCTCGACGTGGAGACAATAGTTCTTCCCCGGGAGAAGGATGACACGGATACCGTGTTCGCAGTGAAGGAGGCGGTTAGAAGAGGCTTCGACAACTTCCTCCTTATTGGAGTTGTGGGTGCTCGGCTTGATCACACCCTGGGAAACGTATCAATACTGCTGTACCTTGATTCCATCGGCAGCAAGGGCCGCATCATAGACGACTATTCCGAAATGGAAATCGTCTCCGGCTCCACCGCGTTCATTGACGACAGCTGGGAGTTCTTCTCCCTTCTGAACATCACCGGCTGCGCCCGGGGCATCACAATAACCGGAGCCAAATACCCCCTTGATGACGGCGAGATTACCTGTGACTATCAATACGGCATAAGTAACGAGGTAATTCCCGGAGAGCGGGCTGCGGTTACCCTTCGGGAAGGCCGGCTCCTTCTCATAAAAATCCGCAGACAGTGAGCTGCAAAGGCAATATAACCGATATACAAACAACAGCTGCTGCACTGTATTGTCAGTTCAGCAGCTGTTTTGTCTCAATATCAATTCTGAAAAGGTGACCCGACAGGGCTCAACCCTTAACACATAAGGACTCGCAAGCGCGCCTGTCTATTTAACTGTAAATCTGTACCCAAGTCCCCTGACTGTCTGAATATAACGGGGAGTTGACGGGTCGTCCTCTATTTTTTGGCGAAGTCTGTTCACGTAGACCATGATGGCATTCTCATCAATAATGGTCTCGCCCCAGATGAGGCTGTAGATCATTTCCTTTGAGAAGATGCTGCCCTCATTGTCAATGAAGAGCTTAATCATGGCGTTTTCCTTGGCCGAAAGAGGAATCTCCTCATCCTCCTTATAGAAGCGAAGGGTTCGAGTGTCATAGGTGAAGGGTCCCACCTTGAGCTGGCTTGTTTCGCCATCCATTGAGCTGCGGCTTCTCCTTATGAGGGCCTTTGCCTTTGCACCAAGGGTAACGGGGTTGAAGGGCTTGGTAATGTATTCGTCGGCTCCGATGTCCAGGCCGTAAAGGGTGTCGTAATCCGCCTTGCGTCCGCTGACAACCATGATGGGAACGTTCATGCCGCGGCTTCTTATCTCGTTGATTACCTCGAAGCCGTCCATGCCGTGCATGTTGATGTCCAGCAGAATAAGCGCGAAGCTGTTCTCGGAAACAGCCTTGAGAGCCTCCGGTCCGCTTTCCGCCTGAACCACATTGAACCCGTTGCTGTCCATTATCTTGCAGAGCATGGTTCGCACTGCATGATCATCGTCAACTATTAGAACCAAATCCTTATCCATTATTCGTGTCTCCTGTCCCGTATACTTTACCGATAGCACATCAATGCTCCTTTATAGTATAATTAAAAAAACGGAAATTATCAACAATCCGGAGGTGGCATTGAAAAAGTTAGTCGACAGGAAAAAGAACAGAGAATATGCAGGGATGGCGCTGGCCTTGGGGCTGGTTATCTTCGGTGTAGTCATGGCAGTCTCCGCAATAAGCAGATTTGACTACAGCATCGAAGGGGAGCAGGACCGGCAGCTGGTATCTGTGCTGAAGTCCGTGGACTATAATATTAACGACACCGTAACAAGGTTCGAAAGGCAGATGGACGCGCTCACCGCATCGGAGAAATTCACCCTGGCAGTGGACGACTGGCAGTTGGGAGGCGAGACTGCAGAAGTGCTGACTCAGATGGAGAACTCGGCTGTTTCCAATATGTCTGTTTTTGAAGCCATGTTCATCACCGGTGAGGGAGAGACAGTCCTGTCAACGATGGCGTGGGTTGATTACACCATCGGGGAGAACCTAAATGGGGACATCTGGCGCTGCCGGGATTCGGGAGGCACCGAGTTTCTGGCGGTGAAATGCAAGCTGGGAAAGAATCTGTCCTGCTGGGGTGTAATAGATATGGCAGGATTGTATTTCAGAACCATGGAGCGGCTGGGAGTTCCCGAAGACAGCCTGATGCTGCTGGAAGCCGGCACAGGGGTGCTGATGTATCAGGAAAATGGTGATATCAGATTCAGCACTGCGGAAGAGGCTGCAAAGTCAGACATGCCTGCTACCCGGGAGGCGGTAATGCTTAAGGGAAGCGAGAAGAACTCTGCGGCGGACAGCGGCTCCTATGAGAAGCTGTCAGGGAAGAGCAGAATCACCACAAGGGTGGACACCATGCCATCCTCGGCAACAGAGAACGGAATATTTGCCATTTCCGCCGCCCTTGATTATGATGCCCTGGAGGGGCTTGCCAGAGGAACAGCCACAAAACTCATAATATATCTGCTGATTGCAGCTGCGGGAGTTCTCCTGATTATCCTTCTCTTCCTCAAAAGCAGAAGAGAGAAGCAGCAGGTTGATATAGAGCTGCAGACATTGAGAGAAAAGAACCTGCAGATGGAGGAGCTTACTAAAAAGACCCGGGAGCTTGCTCATCATCAGCGGCTTGAAACGATAGGTACCATGACCTCAAGCATAGCTCATGAGTTCAACAACCTGCTGACACCGATAATGGGATACAGCCTCATGACTCTAGAGAAGCTGCCCCAGGATGACGACCAGATATACGATGATGTTCTAGAAATATACAACGCCTCGGTAAAAGCGAAGGACATAATAGCCAGACTGTCGGAGCTGTCCAGGAAAAACACCGAGTCCGTATTCAAGCGAATAGTACCTGATGACCTTGTCAACAAGGTGCTTCATGTTACGGCACCGGCACTGCCGAAGAACGTGGATATCTTCCGGGATCTTCACTGCGACGGCAGAAGCATAGAGGGAAATGAAACCCAGCTTTCCCAGCTTTTGCTTAATCTTGTGATGAACGCCTTTCAGGCCATGGGAGAAGAGGGGGGAGAAATTACCCTTTCCACGGCAGTGGACGGGGAGGATGTTGTGTTCACCGTCAGAGACAACGGGCCGGGAATCAGCGAGGAAATCCGGGACAAAATCTACGATCCTTTCTTTACCACCAAGGAATCAGGCGCAGGCACAGGCCTGGGGCTGGCAATTGCCCGGCAGGCGGTGGAGGACCACAGAGGACGCATAGAGGTGGACTCCACTCCGGGAGAGGGAACGGAATTCAGAGTGTATATCCCCAAGGCGGACACAGGTCTGCCGGAGGGATACGAGGATTATGTAATGGAAACAAGCGGTGCCGATATTGTCGACAGCGAGGACATCAAAACGCATCTTTAACCTGAACGCACTAACAGAAGCAAAAGATAACAGGCCATACAGAAGAAACCAATCACAGAGGAAAACAATGAGAAACGACAGAGTACTGAGAATATACACAGATGGAGGCTGCTCCGGCAACCAGAAGGAGGAAAACCTGGGAGGCTGGGGAGCGGTGCTTGAATTCGGTCCAGGAGGGGGAGCTGCCACCAAGGAGCTCTACGGAAGCCTTCCCAATACCACAAACAACAGAATGGAAATGACAGCGCTGCTGGAGGCCTTCAGGGCAATAAAAAAAGACGGTCAGACCATCCAGGTATTTTCGGACAGCAGCTATCTCATGGACTGTTTCAGAAAAAAATGGTATGTGAACTGGCAGAAAAACGGCTGGAAAACCGCCCAGAAAAAACCGGTGGAGAACCGGGATCTGTGGCAGGAGCTCCTTCCGTTTCTGGACAGACACGCCATTGAGTTTTACAGAGTTAAGGGTCACGTGAACCTGAACAGCGGGGCTGTGGACCTTCAGAAGCTCTACGACAAATTCGTCGAATGGAACGGCAGCGGCTTCACCTTCGACGAATTCAGATACATCACAGAAAAGAACAACCGCGCCGATGAGCTTGCCAACGTGGGTATAGACGAAATCCGGTAGCCCGCGGCAGTTGCCTACATGTTCTCGAACTTTCTGGTGGCCTCCAGGTACTGCTGCAGCGTTCCCAGATGAACGTAGTAGCAGGAGAGACGGTCTCTTTTCTGCACCTGCAGCAGGTTGGCATCAACCAGCTTCTTAACGTGCTGTGAAATGGTAGCCTGGGCGTAGCCGAACTCCTTAACAAGATCCTTGTTGCAGACAGGCTGACGCTTCTTGTTGCAGCTCATGATATGCCTGAAAATCCTGATGCGGGCAGGGTGAGCCAGGGCGTCGGAAATCTGCGCCACCAGCAGAACATCCTTTTCTTCCATGGAATCCGTTTCTTTTCTTAATCTCATTTCTCAAACTCCTCCTTCAGATAGTCAATTATTGTTTCAGCTATAAATACATGTCCCTCCGGCATGGGATGAATTCCGTCAAGATAAACAAGATCCGGGTCGTCAAAGCCCGAGGCGTATTCTGCAAAGGCTCCCCCAAGATCAAGATAGTCTATGCCGGACTGTGCAATCAGCTCTGACAGTTCTGCAATATCCCTGTTTACGGCAGGGTATGAAATGCCGCAGCCCGCCATCCACATGAACTCCGCCTTTCCCGCATCCACGGGAATAGGTGTCAGGAGGACGGTTTTGCCTCCGGAAACTTCAACCAGCTTTGCCATCTGCACAAGGTTGTCCATGGCCTCCCGAGGCGTGGCATCTCTGTATATGAAATCGTTCGTACCCGTCATGATAAACACCAGTTCCGGGCTGTGGTCAAGAACATCATCCCTGAAGCGGCCCAGAATTCCTGCGGTGGTGTCCCCGTTCACACCCTTGTTTACTATCTCAAATCCCAGGCTTCTCCCAAAGGCAGGCTGAGGGATTTCTTCGCAATCTCCTTTTAGAGCCCGGCGTATAATGCTCGGGAAGCTCTTGCCTTTGCTCCAGGGATAACCTGCCACTATGCTGTTGCCGATAAATACTATTTTCTTTTTCATTGTCACTTCAACCTCATATCGCCTATTGCCAATAGGTATTTTAGCGGTTTTTTGCGGTCGGGGCAAGGGTAAAGGCAAGAAATTGTGATATAATCGCAGGGAGTTTGAAAAGGGAGATTATAACCATGAGAAAGACAATTGTATCCATTGCAGCGGTCATTGTAATGTGCATAAGCTGCTTTGCCTGCATAGGCGGGGAGACTGCCTTTGCAGAGGAAGATAATCAGGGCTTCGTGATTAATGATTACCAGGTGGACATCCGGGTTCACGAGAACAATACCATGGAAATCACGGAGGACATCGATGCCTATTTCCTGGCCAGGAAGCACGGAATTTACAGAACCATTCCTACAAGGCTGGACATTAACCTCACATCTGACAATGGGGATAAGGAAACCTACAGCTACGGCTGCTCTGTTAAGGATGTGAAAGTTTCCGGCGGCAAAGGAAGCGTTGAGGACGGCGACGGCGGCACCACGGTGATAAAGATAGGAGATTCCGACAAGCTTGTCAAAGGCCTTCAGAAATACAGCATTTCATATACATATGTGTATCCTGATGACAGAATTGACGATTTTGATTTCATTTACCATAACGTTCTGGGAGACCGGTGGAGCGTTCCTATCAAGAAGTTCTCTTTTTTCATGAAGTTCGACAGGGCCCTTCCGGAGGGAACAAGGGAGAGCCTGATGCTATTTAGCGGCAGCGGGGGAACCACTGACAATGCCCTGGGAGTTAAGTATGCTGTGAGAGAGAAATCCATTACCGGCAGCGTACAGGATATAGATCCCGGAGAGGCTATTACCATAAAGGCAGTTCTGCCTGACGACTACTTTACCGGAGAGAAGACAAGATCTCCGATTCTGCCGATACTGGGTCTTGTAATTGCTCTGGCGGGAGTTGCGGCAGCGCTGTTCTTCGGACTCAGAACCAGAAGAAAGAAGCCGGTTCAAACCGTTGAATTCCATCCGCCTGAAGGCCTTTCACCGGCTGAGGTGGGTACTATAGTAGACGAAAATGCTGACAATCGAGATGTTCTCAGTCTGATTCCGTGGTTCGGAACCCAGGGATATCTGACCATGAGAATAGTGGAGAAGAAGGTAAGAAGGAAGACAAAGGAAGTCATAGAACTGACCAAGGTTAAGGATCTGCCTGATTCCGCACCGGAGTATCAGAGAAAGTTCTTCAATCTTCTCTTTGAGGACGGGAATGTTCGTGTAATGGACGACCTGGATGAGAGATTCGGCGAGGAATTCCAGAAGGTTACAGGCAGCCTTAATATGGAATTCAAGGGGGACAGGGCCCTTTCAACGGGAAGCGGCAAATCCTTCCTGATGTCTCTGATAATATCCGTTGGTGCTGCATTGTTCTACGGATTATCCAGCGAGATTTCAACGGTTGAGAATATAATTCCGGGAATCATGGCCCTGGCCTTCCTGGGAGTGACGGTAATCGGCGGAATGATGGTAAGATCCGGGAAAAACAAAATCCTTGGACCGATATTCATGGCTGCATTCCTGATAGCCGAACTGTTCTGCATAGTCCTGTTCTGCACCGGCAACTGCATGTTCCCGCTTGGGATGTACCTTATCGTGTTTGCTGTCTGCGGTCTGGGAAGCATACTGGCATCGAGAATCATTGCACCTACGGACTACAAGGTGAAAATGATGGGTAAGCTTCTGGGCCTCAAGGAATTTATCAATGTTGCTGAGCTTGATAGGCTCAATATGCTCATGGAGGAGAGTCCGGATTACTTCTACGAGGTTCTCCCGTATGCCATGGCCTTCGGTCTGGAGGGAAAATGGTCCAAGCACTTTGAAAACATCAAGGTTGACAATCCTGACTGGATTGAGGGACAAGATCACCTTGGCGGAGTCAGTGCTGTGTCTCTCTGCAGCCTGATGAACAGCAGTGTTTCGGAAGCAGTTTCAAGCTCCATCTCCTCTTCGGGAGGCGGCGGTGCCGGCGGCGGAGGAGGCGGCGGAGGCGGCGGCTCCTGGTAGGAAAATCAGGAGGCGTCACTGCCGAAGTTTGCCCGGCAGCAAATGCATAAACAATGTATAAATATTAATTCGGCTCCCCCGGGGAGCATTCAGAAGAAGTCCTTCAGAAGGGGCAAGTGCAAAAATATTTGCACTTGCCCCTCTTTTGTGATACCCTTAAGCCATGAAAGCTAAGGAATATCAGGCTATACTGCAGGCTGCGGCAGAGATTCTAGGCGGAGCCATGCACGTTGTAAACGCCGACGGAATTACAATAATATATAACGAAGAGATGGCCAAGCTGGAAAAGATAAGCGTAAGCGATGTTCTTGGCAAGCCCTTCAGAGAAACCTTCTCCTTCATTCCCCAGGAGGAGAGCACCCTCTTTCAGGCGCTTAAGAACCGCAAGTCCAGCATACGCCGGCAGCAGACATATCTGAATGTCTTCGGCAAGGAGATAACCACCGTCAACACCACGGTGCCTATTATCGTAGATGACAGAGTCGTAGCCGCCATGGAGGTTGCCAGAGACATCACCGACATCAAGGACATGAGCGACAGGCTCATGGATCTTCAGGATACGGTTAATGCAAAGGCTGCGGGAAGCGGCAGCGGCAAGCCCAAGGGCATCAGGAAATACAGCTTCGATGATTTGATCGGCGAGAGCAGGGCTTTTGAGGAAACCGTGGCCAGGGCAAAGAAGGCTGCCAGGAACGATGTTTCCGTTCTCATATACGGAGAGACCGGCGTGGGCAAGGAGCTCTTTGCCCAGAGCATTCACTATGACGGATTGCGCAGGGACAAACCGTTTCTGGCTCAGAACTGCGCGGCAATTCCCGAAAGTCTCCTTGAGGGAGTGCTCTTTGGCACGGTGAAGGGCGGCTTCACCGGAGCCGAAGACAGGGCTGGACTCTTCGAGCAGGCAAATGGGGGAACACTGTTGCTGGATGAGGTGAGCGCCATGCCCATAAGCCTTCAGGGCAAGCTGCTGCGAGTTCTTCAGGAAGAGTACATCAGGAGAGTGGGCGGCTCAAAGGATATTCCAATCGACGTGAGGATAATAGCAACTATCAACGAGCCCGCGGAGAAGATGATAGAAGAGGGAAAGCTGAGGAAGGACCTCTACTTCCGCCTGGGAATTGTGAACATGTCCATTCCGGCTCTCAGGGACAGGAAGGAGGATATACCCGTTCTTGTCAGCGCCTTCCTGAAAAAATACAACAGCAGGTACGGCAAGGAGGTATGGATGGTGTCCCGGGAGGCTCGCAAAAAGCTTGAGGACTACGACTATCCCGGTAATGTCAGGGAGCTGGAGAACATAATCATGGCCGCCGTTTCCATGGCAGACGATGAGCATGTTCTTGATGCGGACGCCATAGATCTGGGCAGCGAATACAAAGGCAGCGAGCCGGGCATTGGAGGCTTTGCGGCAAGCAGCAGCACTTTGGCCGAGTATCTGGCGGGAATAGAGGAGACTGTAATACGCAGGAGTCTGGTGGCTAACGAGGGGAACGTTTCCAAGACTGCGAAGGAGCTGGGAATGCTTCGCCAGAACCTTCAGCACAAGATGCGGAAGTACGGAATATAGCTGTATCACCCCTGTGAGACCGCTGTATAAACTATGCATAAGGAAAAACTGGGTTAATGCAAAAATATTTGCATTATGTGTGCAAAAATATTTGCGACAATTAGACGAGATTTGGAGCCGCTTTTTTCGGTGAAAGTGAAGTGTTTAAAGAAAAGAATCGCTGAAACCCTTGGGGGACAAGGGTTTCAGGCGAAGAATTATAATTAAGTCCCCAAAGGAGCAAGTTGGCACAGGACTTGCTTTTTTATAGTGTAGAAAATAACCGACGTAAGATGTCGGCGGGAAAGCTAATTTATATTAAATAAAATTATAAAGGATGAAAAGGAGAACGAAAATGAAGAACGTAAAAGTAATCCTCTGGGGTCTCGGCGCTATGGGCGGCGGAATTGCAAACATGCTTCTGAAGAAAAAGGGAGTTGACATTGTTGGCGCAGTTGAAATCGGCGACAGAGTTGGCAAGTCAATGTTTGATCTTCCTATCATCGAAGTTGAAAGAGGCGACAGAGATGACGTAATCATGGGATCAGTTGAAGACGTTATTAAGCCGGGTGCTGCTGACGTTGTAATCGTTTGCACAGACTCATTCACAAAGGACGTATTCCCTAAGCTCAAGCTGGTTATGGAGAACGGAATGAACGTAATCACTTCAGCAGAGCAGATGGCATACCCTGCAGCTCAGGAACCTGAACTGGCTAAGCAGCTGGACGAAATCGCAAAGGCTAACGGCGTATCAGTTCTGGGAACAGGAATCAACCCTGGACACATCATGGACCTGCTGGTACTGGTAATGACAGGCTGCATGGTTGACGTAGAACACATCCTCTCAAAGAGAGTTAACTCACTTTCACCGTTCGGACCTACAGTAATGGAAGAACAGGGAATCGGCATCAGCAAGGAAGAATTCGAAGCAAGAAAGGCTGATGGAACAATGGCAGGACACGTTGGATTCGCAGAATCAGTTGGCATGATGGCTGACGGCCTGGGACTCACAGTTGAAGAGTTCTCACAGGACATGGATCCGATCCTCACTGATGTAGACAGAAAGTCACCTTACGGCTTCGCAGCTGCAGGTTCATGCGCAGGCGTTGCTATGGTAGCTGACGCTAAGCTGTCAAACGGTATGGAAATCAGAATGGAGCACCCACAGCAGATCGAGCCTGAACAGGTTGGAATCAACACCGGTGACTATGTAATCATCGAAGGAACTCCTGCAATCAACATGGTTAACAGCCCTGAGGTTGAAGGCGGACTGGGAACAATCGCTATGATCGCTAACAGCATCCCTAACATCATAAACGCTGAGCCTGGACTGCAGACAATGATCACTATGCCTATTCCATGCGCTATCATGGGCGACATGAGAAACAAGGTAAGAGAAGACAAGAAGATCGTTAAGTAATAGATTGTAAATTAGTAGAAAGGAATTAACACAATGGCAAAGAAAGGCGATTGGGTTCGCATTCACAGCGTTGTTCTGAAGGCAGAAGAGCGTACAGCCAAGCTTCCTGATGACACACAGAAATGCGACCTGGAACAGTGGACAAAGGGCTTCCTTCTTGCTGACGCCAACCTGGGCGATGAAGTAGAAGTTGAAACAGCAGTTGGCAGAATCGTAAAAGGAACACTTATCGACGAAGCTCCGTACTATGACCACAGCTACGGCAAGTTCGTTCCTGAACTGATTGCAATTGACAAGCAGCTCAGAGAAGAAATGGCTGAAATAGGAGGTGACAAATAATGGCACTGGCAAAGGATTATGCTTCAGTAATGGGCAGATCAAACGACATCCAGAAGGATGCTCTGGGTCTGGACTATGCAGAATTTGAAACTTCCCCGATAGCTTTTGATTACGAAAAGCTCATGACTTCCACAGGCTACACTCTGGAAGAAGTAAACAGAATTCAGAGCCAGTACGGAGTAGGAAACACTCCGCTGCTGGAGGCTAGAAACATCACTAAGCTGGCTCGTAAATATGCCAAGCCGGGATACGGCGCCCGCATCTTCATCAAGGATGAGGCAGCAAACGCATCAGGCTCATTCAAAGACAGACGTGCTGCATGTGCTGTATACCACGCAAAGAAGCTGGGATACAAGGGCGTTATGGCAGCTACATCAGGAAACTACGGTGCTGCAGTAGCATCCCAGGCTGCAATCCAGGGACTGAAGTGCATCATCGTTCAGGAATGCTACGACTCCAAGGGAATCGGACAGCCTGAAATCGTTGAAAAGGCAAGAAAGTGCGAAGCTCTGGGAGCTGAAGTAGTACAGCTCACAGTAGGACCTGAACTGTTCTACTCATTCCTGTCAATCCTGGAAGACACAGGATACTTCAACGCATCACTCTACTCACCGTTCGGAATTGCCGGCGTTGACACACTGGGATACGAAATCGTACAGCAGTGCAGAGAAAAACTTGGCAAGGATCCGGATATGGTAGTATGCACAACTGCAGGCGGCGGAATGGTAACAGGAACTGCCCGTGGTGTAAGAATGGCAGGCTGCGATGCACAGATTGTATCAGCATCAATCGACCTGACAGGACTGTCAATGGCATCAGACGTTGACTTCAACAAGAAGTCATGTACAACCGGACACACAGGCTTCGGAGTTCCTTACGCAACTGATCCTGACCACTCAGACGTACCTAGATCAGCTGCAAGACCTCTCAGATACATGGACAGATACGTTACAATCACTCAGGGTGAAGTAATGTACATGACTGAGATGCTGGCTCAGCTGGAAGGTATCGAAAGAGGACCGGCTGGACAGACTGCTCTGGCAGCAGCATTCTCACTGGCTCAGGAACTGCCTGAAGATGCAATCCTGGTTGTTTCAGAAACAGAGTACACAGGTGCCGGCAAGCACGTGCAGCCTCAGCTTGACTTTGCGAAGCAGAATGGTATCGACGTAAGAATCGGCGACCCTAGAGAAGAGGTTCCGGGAAAGAGCGTTGTGCTGCCTGCAAGCCCTGCACTGTTCAAGTATAAGGAAGCTGACGTTGACCACTTCAGAGCATCCCTCATCAAGAAGGCTGTTAAGAAGGCAGGGGTTAAGCCGACAGAATCCGACCTTGAATTCCTGGCAGAGGAAACAAAGAAGGACGTTGACTTCGTAAAGAAAGTTCTGGAAGAAAACGGACTGTTATAAGAATTAGACGAGTTATCACGTTATTGGCTGCAGAGCCTGAAAGACATGGCTGCTTCGGGCTTTGCGCCTGACCCTGTCCTGCCTTTGCATAAGGCAGCAGGGTTTATGAAAGGGAGAATAAAAGATGAAAAGAGCAGATGATTTTGAACAGCGCAGACAGCATATTGCTAATCTGACTGACGAAGAACTCTACAACAGATTCTGGGAACTCACAGAAAAGGTTGTAGACCCGCTCCTGGAGCTGGGAAGAAAAAATACAACACCTTCAATTGAAAGATCCGTTCTCCTGAGAATGGGCGTGTCATCACTGGACACTCAGAAGGTTGTTGAGGGCTGCATGGACAGAGGTCTTATGGGACACGGTGCAGGCCACGTGGTTTATAAGGTAATGAAGGCACACGACCTCTCAGCAAAGGAAGCAGCTGAAAAGCTGGTTGCCGGCGAATACTGGGACGAAGTAGTAGCAAGTTTCAAGTAAGGAGGTAGCGAGATGTCAGATTTCAAATTAGAACCAAACGAAAAGTTAAATGTTAGAGAACTTCTGAAGGACCTGGACAAGTATGAGCCAAGAAGAAGAGGCTGGCACTGGAGAGAGCCGGCACCGGGACTCAAGATGGGACCTTTTGAATATCACGATTGTTCGAAGCCGCTTAAGAACAGCGTAGGACTTCCTCCTGCCAAGTACTTCGACAACATCGACCCGCAGCCAATGCCTGTAATCACAACTGAAATCGCTTCAGGTAGATTCGAAGACGATATCAGAAGAATGAGAATGGGCGCATGGCACGGTGCTGACCACCTGATGGTAATCAGACACATGGGTCAGTCACATATCGACGGCCTGATGGAAGGTACTCCACAGGGTATCGGCGGTGTTCCTATCACTCGTAAGCAGGTAAGAGCACAGAGAAAAGCATGCGACATCATAGAGGATGAAGTAGGTCGTCCAATTAACTACCACTCATACGTATCAGGCGTTGCAGGCCCTGACGTAGCTGTAATGTTCGCTGAAGAAGGCGTTAACGGAGCTCACCAGGACCCTCAGTACAACGTTCTGTACAGAGACATCAATGCAATCAGATCATTCGTTGATGCATGCGAATCAAAGAAAATCATGCAGTGGGCTGATATGCTTCAGATTGACGGTGCCCACAATGCTAACGCTACAGCAAGAGACGCGTGGAAGGTAATGCCTGAGTTGATTGTGCAGCACGCTATCAACTCACTGTTCTCAGAGAAGGTTGGCATCAAGCCTGAACTAATTTCACTGTCAACAGTACCTCCTACAGCTGTACCGGGACCTCTCATGTACTACGACCTGCCATATGCAGTAGCTCTTCGTGACATCTGCGGCAGATACAAGATGAGAGCTCAGCAGAACACTAAGTACATCTGCTCATCAGCAAGAGAAGCTACAGTAACTCACGTTCTGGACATGTTCATCTCAAAGCTGACTTCAGCAGACATTCAGTCAACAATCACTCCTGACGAAGGAAGAAACGTTCCATGGCACATCTACAACATCGAAGCATGTGACAACGCTAAGCAGACCCTCATCGGTATGGACGGTCTCATGGAAATGGTTGAACTGAAGAAGGATGGTCCTCTCAGAGAGATCGCAAGAGATATCAAGGAAAGAGCTCTGCTCTTCATGGAAGAAATCGTAGAAACCGGCGGATACTTCAACGCAGTTGAAGAAGGCTTCTTCGTAGACTCAGGAAAGTATCCTGAGAGAAACGGCGACGGTATTGCTCGTAAGCTGGACGGCGGCGTAGGCTATGGCTACATCTTCGAAAGAGAAGACGACTACATGGCTCCTGTAACAGCTCACTTCGGAAACAACAATGTTGAACAGTACGGCGGAGACCCTGCAGATCCTGCAGCTCTCATCGGCGGATGTACATTCGAAGACAGAAGCAAGATTGTTTTCATCGACGAGCTGGATGAAGAAGACTGCGTTGAAAGAAGACTTGAGAAGGTTGCCAAGTATCACGATGGCGAAGCTATCATTCCTGAAATGGAATGGTGCGGAGACGGTGTTGTAATGATGACTATGTGCATCCCTACACACGCTAGAGCTGCTGAAGCAGTTGCACTGGAAATCGGCCACAAGCTGGGTCTTGACGAGCCTGTTGTAATCAGTAAGGAAGTTCTGCAGGATGCAGAAGGAACAAGAATAGAAATGAAGGGTAAGGTTCCATTCGACATCGATCCTTCAACTCTGGAGATCCCTGCTCCACCGCATCACCAGTCAGATGCAGTTCTCTACAAGGAATTCGAAGAACATCCTATGGTAGTTGTATGCGGAACAGTTGGTAACGACGAACATTCAGTAGGTCTCCGTGAGATCATCAACATCAAGCACGGCGGAATCGAGAAGTGGGGCGTTAAGGTTAACTACCTTGGCACATCAGTTCCTGTTGAAAAGCTGGTAGATGCTGCTGTTGAGCTGAATGCTGACGCTATCCTGGCATCAACAATCATTTCACACGACAATGTTCACTACAAGAACATGAAGAGAATCAACGAGCTGGCAATCGAAAAGGGTATCCGTGACAAGGTTATCATCGCTGCAGGCGGAACTCAGGTAGTACCTGAAGAAGCTCGCGAAACAGGAATAGATGAGGGCTTCGGAAGAGACTCCCACGGTATCGACGTTGCAACCTTCCTGGCTGAAGAAGCTATGAGAAGAAGAGGCGAAGTACCACCGGAAGTAGAAGCTGAATAATTTCACTGCTAAGCAGACCAAATCATACTGGGGCTGGGCTACGAGCCCAGCCCCATCATTTTAATCCAATTACCTCAGCAGAAGACCAATGCAGCTTGCCACAACCGCTGTATCGCCTACGTGGCCTGCGCGCCCGAGCAAATTT
>X136_Domestic_Pig__coassemble_89_pt1 | contig 17702 bp, 16 predicted proteins | sample X136_Domestic_Pig__metabat2_low_PE_007 | metagenome-assembled genome bin X136_Domestic_Pig
GTCTTACCGTGGTCAACGTGACCCATTACAGTAATAATCGGAGGACGAGGCTTCTGATCCTCTTCCTTGTCCTCGAAGGTTTCGATTCCTTCCTCTTCCAGATATTCTTCCTCTTCATCAACTGCACCGATTGCAATCTTGATTCCCATTTCATCAGCCAGAAGCTGAACCGTGTCCTCATCGAGATTCTGATTCTGGTTTGCCATTACCCCCATCTTCATGAGGGTCATAATAGCCTGGGAGAGGGTTGTCTTTGTCTGCTCAACAAAACCTGCCACTGTAATAGGACAGTTTATGAGCACTGTTCCTGCTTCAAGTTCAACTTCAGGTACTTCAGGCTCTTCAACCTTAGGTCTGTTCTGATGTCTCTTCTTTCTTTCCTGTTTTTCAAGGGACTTAGGAGCAGGCTTTCCGGACTTCTTGCCGCCTCTTTCAAGCCTTGAGAATTTATCTCTTTCCTTGTCTCTGTCTCTATCCTTACCCTTCTTGCCGTAAGTGGAGGTCTTACCGGCATCAGGTGCATCTTTCTTGTCTGATTCAGCTGCCGCCTTACGGGATGGGCGTGCCGGTTTAGCGGAGGTTTCTGCCGACTTCTTCGCAGCTGCTTTTTTCTTCTCGGCCGCTTCCTTCTCTTCGCGCTTAATGTCTTCGGCCTTCTTGATAATCTTGATTCTGCTCCTTGGAGCCTCTTCCTTTTTCTTTGGTTCAGGCTTCGGCTCTTCCTTCTTCTCAACAGGAGCCGCAGTTTCCTTTTCTTTCACTTCTTTCTTCTTATCCAGAGCCTTCTTCTCAATACTCTTTGCCAGATCCGCAATCTTTTCTGCTGTTCCGGCCACCTTTGAAGCCACTTCTTCCGTAACCTCTGCAGCCTTAAGCTCCAGGGCATCCTTTCTTGCTTCAGCCTCGGCCTTTTCCTTGGCAATTCTCTCCTCGAGCTTTGCCTTCGAAATCTTAGGCGCACCTACAGGCGGCTTTGCCTTCGGAACAGGTGCCTTGGCGGCAGGTGATTTGTCAGAAGCAGCCCCCTGTGCTGCGGCAGGCTTCTTGGTTGCTGCCGGCTTCTTCTTTTCAGGCAGCTTAATAGTGGCCGCCTTTACCGTTACCTTCGGCTCACCGTCCTTCTTATCGCCTTCGCTCTTCTTTGTCTTGCTTCTTCGTGCAATCTTTGTTTCTGATTTTGCATTCTTTCTCAGAATTGTGTTCTTTACTGCCTTTGCATCCATATCCGACAGTTCATCTGATGAATCCGTAACTTCGATTCCCATGGACTGTGCCTTTTCAAGCACTTCCTCCCCTGCGATTTTCAGTTCTTCCGCTAATTCTATTATCTTCATACGCACAACCTCCTTTATGCTATGATTCTATTTCCTTCAGAATTGCCTCCGCGAAATTTCTGTCCAGAATCCCAAATACGCTTCTGCCTGACGTTCCCGTTACGTGAGACATCTCATCTATGGTTCCGGACTTAATGTAATCCACTCCGGCCTTTCTGATTTCCTTCATTATTTTCTTTTCGCTTCCCTGAGAGATATCCTCTGCCAGAATCATGAGTCTCACCTTGCCGCGGCTCAGATTGAAGGAGCAGGTATTTACTCCCGAGACCAGATTTCCTGATTTTTTAGCGAATCCCATGAGGGTCAGAGCCTTACTGTTCATAGTCCTTCAGCTCCTCAAACACTCTATTGAGTTCCTCCTCAGGAATATTGGCCTGCAGGCTTCTCTGCAGCGCCTTTTTCTTCAGCGCCTTCTCCCTGCAGCTGCTGTTTTTGCAGAGATAAACGCCTCTTCCCTTGGCCCTGCCTGTGGGATCAACTGTGAGTCTGCCCTCATACCAGGCAATTCTTATCAGCTGATTTTTGTCCTTCGATTCCATGCATCCGATGCATCTTCTCACTGGCTGTTTCTTATTCTTCATATTCAACGTACTCTTCACCGTCATATTCCTCTTCCTCTTCGAAGTCCTCGCCCTCTCCAAAGTACTGGCTATGACTCTTGATATCAATCTTCCATCCGCAAAGCCGTGCCGCAAGTCTTACATTCTGACCTTCCTTGCCGATTGCCAGTGAAAGCTGATAATCAGGAACAACCACAGTTGCCGCATGCTCTTCCTCATCAACCATTACCTTCTCGACCTTGGCCGGGCTGAGAACATTGCTTATAAGAACTGCCGGATCCTCATCCCATGTGGTGATGTCTATCTTTTCTCCCCAGAGTTCATCAACGATGTTTCTGACTCTGCTTCCGTTCTGTCCTACACATGCTCCTACAGGATCGATGTCCTCATCCTCTGTATACACTGCAATCTTGGTTCTGGAGCCTGCCTCTCTGGCTATGCTCTTTATTACCACATCTCCGTCCTCGATTTCCGGAACCTCCAGCTCGAAGAGTCTTTCAACAAATCCCGGGTGGGTTCTTGACAGGAAAATCTGAGGTCCCTTGGCGCTCTTTCTAACGTCCATGATATAGGCCTTTATCCTGTCATTCACCTTGTATTTTTCCCCTGCTGCTCTTTCTCCCTTAACAAGAATGCCCTCGGTGTTTCCGATGTTTACAAACAGCGTCTCATTGCTTATTCTCTGAACTATTCCGGTTATGAGATCTCCCTGTCTGGAGATGTAGTTGTCAAACACCATTCCCCGTTCAGCTTCCCTCAGTCGCTGAACAACAACCTGCTTCGCCGTCTGAGCAGCAATTCTTCCGAAATCCTTCGGCGTCACTTCATATTCAACAATATCATCTATCTCGTATCTGGAGTCGATTTCTCTGGCTTCCTCCAGGGAAATCTCTGTGAATTCGTCCTCAACCTCCTCAACAACGGTCTTCTGCATGAGAACCTCAACATCGCCTGTGAACTCGTTTATTTCAACACGAACGTTCGCTGCAGTTCCGTAGTTTTTCTTGTAGGCCGAAATAAGGGCTGACTCAATCGCCTCCATGATCACTTCCTGAGGAATGCCCTTTTCCTTTACCAGATCGCCTATTGCATTCATAAATTCACTCATTTTCTCTTTTCCTCCATATAGAAAACAATTTATCCCTAAAAGATTACTGCCAGATTCGCTTTCGCTATTTCATCCGTTTTCAGTATCCATTCTTTACCGTCATAATCCTTAATGCACACTCTGCCCTCCTCAGGTGCAAAGGCAGCAAGCACTCCTTCTATGTTCTTCGTACCGTCGATTCCCCTGTAAAGCCTGATTTCAACATCTCTGCCTACATATTTGGCGTAATGTTCCGGCTTTACCAGAGGTCTGTCCATTCCCGGTGAGCTCACCTCCAGATAGTAATTCTGTTCAATCGGATCAAGCTCATCCAGTCTTCCGCTGAGGTATCTGCTGATTTTCTCACAGTCCTCTGTGCCTATGTATACGGGATTGCCCTCTTCATCCCTGTCCCGGGAAAGATCCGCAAATATCCTGAGGAACCAGTCTCTTCCTTCCTTCACAAATTCCGTGCTGTACAATTCATATCCGTTTTCCGTGAGAAAGTCCTTCAGAACCTCCTCAACGATTTCCGTTATTTTCTTTTTTGCCATTGCCTCTCTCCGAGAAAAATTCATAAAAGAAGAGTGGGTTTTGAACCCACTCGACTCTAACTTACTATTTAACCATAGTCATACTATCACAACAATCCGCAATTTGCAAGGGATTTCATGGATTGTCTCCGCTTTACCGTCTAGAAGAAGCTTATCTGGGCAGTCTCCGGCAGCCCCTCCAGAACTCCGTGTGCCCGCAGCTCCTCAACAACTGTCTTGTTCACCTTGCCTCTGTCCATTATATCTTCAACAGTTTCATATGGTCTTTCCTCGTAGCCCTTTGCAAAGGCAGTAGCCGCGCCTTCTCCCATTCCGCTGATTGCAACGAAAGGCAGCTGAACCCTGCCGTTGTTCACCCTGAACTTCGTGGCATCCGATTCTCCCAGCCTTGCGGGAGCAAATTCATACCCCCGGGCATACATCTCGTAGGCAACCTCCAGAACCGTGATATCAGCTTCTTCCTTCTTTGATGCGTCCTTGCCCATCTGCTCGATTTCCGTCATTCTGTCCCACACAGCCTGCTGTCCCTTGAGAATAACCTTCTCATCAAAATTGGCCACCTTTGTGGTGAAGTAAACCGCATAGAATTCAGCGGGATAATACACCTTGTAATAGGCCTCTCTCATTGACATCAGAACATAGGCAACAGCATGGGCCCTCGGGAACATGTACTTGATCTTCTTGCAGGATTCTATGTACCAGTCCGGAATGTCATGCTCCACCATCAGAGCCTCCTGCTCCTCAGTGAGGCCCTTACCCTTTCTGACCTTCTCCATGATGGTGAAGGCATCACCGTTTGGAACCCCGTGCTTTCTCAGATAGTTCATAATGTCATCACGGGTGGCAATTGCCTCCTTCATTGTTGTTACGCCGTTTACAATAAGATCCTTGGCGTTTCCAAGCCATACATCCGTTCCGTGGGACAGACCTGAAATTCTCACAAGCTCTTCAATTGATGTGGGCTTGATGTCGTCCAGCATCTGCCTTACAAACTGTGTTCCGAACTCGTGAATGGCATAGCTTCCATGGGTGAACTTGTAATCCGGATCCTTGATGTCAAGCCCCTCGGTTCCGTTGAAGATGGTCATCACCTTTTCATCCTTAATGGGAACCTTCAGAGGATCCACTCCTGTCATGTCCTGCAGTTGTCTTATCATTGACGGGGCGTCGTGACCCAGAATATCCAGCTTCAGAAGGTTCTGATCTATGGAGTGGTAATCAAAATGTGTAGTTATTATATCCGACTTAACATCGTTGGCAGGGTGCTGAACAGGACAGAATTCGTTGATGTCGTGTCCCCTGGGAACGATTATTACGCCTCCCGGATGCTGACCCGTTGTTCTCTTGACACCCTCACAGCACTCTGTGAGTCTGTCCATCTCAGCCTTATTGGCGCTTTTGCCCTTCTCGTCAAAGTACTTGGCCACATATCCGTAGGCGGTGTTTCCCTTAATTGTGCCTATGGTTCCCGCCTTGTATACGTTCTCCGCTCCGAAAATGTCTTCAACATATTTCTGTGCCTTACCCTGATATTCTCCGGCAAAGTTAAGGTCAATATCAGGCTCCTTGTTTGCCTCGAATCCCAGGAAGGTTTCAAATGGGATGGTAAATCCCTCCTTGTTGTACGGAGTGCCGCATACAGGACATACCTTGTCAGGCATGTCGATGCCGCAGTCGTACTGGGTTGAATCGCCCCATTCTATGTTTTTGCAGCTTGGGCACAGATAGTGTGCCGGCAGAGGATTAACCTCGGTAATGCCCGACATAGTTGCCGCAAATGATGATCCTACCGAACCACGGGATCCTACAAGATACCCCTCAGACAGGGATTTCTGTACCAGCATCTCTGCGGATCTGTACATAACTGCATATCCGTTGTCAATTATGGAGTTTAACTCCTTATCAAGCCTTTCCTGAATCACATCAGGAAGGGGATCGCCGTACATTGCGGTGGATCTTTCTCTGCACACCTTCCTGAGATAATCCTCAGCCCCGTCAATCTTCGGCGGGAACTTGCCCTTGGGAACAGGCATCAGCGGCTCAATCATGTCCGCTATGAGATTTGTGTTCTCAATAACAACCTTATATGCCGTTTCCTCTCCCAGGTATGCGAACTCCTCCATCATCTCATTTGTAGTTCTGAAATAGAGACCTTCGCTGCTCTCAGCATCCTTGTAGCCCTGACCAGCCATGAGAATCTGCCTGTACAGTGCCTCCTCCTCATCGAAGTAGTGGGCATCACAGGTTGCTACAACGGGCTTGCCGGTTTTTTCTCCAAGAGCCACAATCCTTCTGTTGAAATCCTTCAGCACCTCCTGGTTCTCAACAATTCCGTCATTTATCATGAACCTGTTGTTAATCAGAGGCTGGATTTCAAGGTAATCGTAGAATTCAGCAATCTTCTCAAGTTCCTCATCGGAGGCTCCCCGGCGAACTGCGCCGTACAGTTCTCCCGCCTCACAGGCCGAACCCAGAATCAGGCCCTCTCTGTGGGCCATGAGCACCGACCTCGGGATACGGGGCCTCTTGTAAAAATATTTCAGATGAGACAGGGATACAAGCTTGTAGAGATTAAGCAAACCCTGTCTGTTTCTTGCGAATATTATTATGTGATTTGTTTTTCTTGATTTGTAATCTATTGTTCCGTCTTCGGATATAAGGCCGGTATCGTCAACAAGATAACCCTCACATCCGTAGAGGACCTTTATGTCCCCTGCCGCGTGGGACGCCTCAGGGAAAGCCTGAACAACTCCGTGGTCGGTAATGGCCACAGCCCGGTGTCCCCACTTCTCGGCGGTTTTAACAATGTTGGCAGCCTCATTCATTCCGTCCATTGCACTCATTTTCGTGTGACAATGGAGCTCAACCCTCTTCTGCGGGTATGTGTCCTCCCGTCTGATATTCTCAGTCAGCTCTATGCTGTCAGCCATTATTGTTACAGCATTATCGAATCTGTCCCACTGGGCCTTTCCTGCTATTTTCACTGCTGTTCCTGCAGGCAGGTGTGTCTGGAAATCATCCCACTTCTGGTTAAGCACAAAGGCTTTAACGCATATGCTTGTACGCTTGTCAGTTACGAAAATGCTGGCAAGCTTTTTTTCTTCGCTTATGGTTCGACAGTCCTTTCGGAACACCTCTCCTCTTATTACTACGCTTCCGCTTTCGGAGTCCACCTGTCCGATTTCCACCGGTTCTCCTGTAACGGCCTTACCCATTACCACATTTCCCTTCACAGGAACATATTTATTGCGTCCTCCCCCTCTCTGCCATCCGCCGGAATTACCGTTCTTCTGACCTGCCGGCCGCTCAGCTTCGGTTTTTCTCTCAACAATTGGGATCTCCCGCCCCTTGATGTCGCTGTATTCCAATATTAGATCTATATCCCTGACATCCTTAAGCAGCCTTCTCAGTTTTGTCTTGAAACGCTCAGCTGTTTCTGCGCTCAACACAAAGTTAAGCACCAGATACAGTGTGAGCACACGGCTCTCCCTGTTAATTGATGCTTTCTTCGTTTCAACCTCAAGGTCTTCAATTCTGAAATTTTCTGCCTTCGACAAATCAATCGATTCCTTAAGAATCTCTATCATTTTTCACCAGTCTTATCAATTCCTCTGCAATATCTTCTTCTTTAACCTTCTTGATGGTTTTGCCCTTTGCAAACAGAAGACCCTCTCCTCTGCCGCAGGCAACACCGTAATCTGCCTCCCTGGCTTCTCCGGGACCGTTTACAGCGCATCCCATAACCGCCAGCTTTATTCCCTTTCCGGCAAAGCCCGACTCCATGAGTTTGCCGGCTCTCCGTTCTACCTCCTCGGCAATTTTCTCCAGGTTTACCTGAGTCCTGCCGCAGGTAGGGCATGAAACTACCTGTATTCCTTCCTCACGGATTCCCAGGGAAGTCAGCAGTGCCTTTGCGAAATGAATCTCCTCTACGGGATCCGCCGTAAGGGATACCCTCATGGTGCTGCCGATGCCCTCGAGGAGAAGTGCGCCTATTCCGGCAGCGGACTTGATCTTTCCCCGGGCAGGTGTTCCCGCCTCTGTCACCCCTATATGCAGGGGATAATCGGATTCCTCATTGACGATTCTGTATGCGTCGAAATTTATCTTCACATCCGATGATTTAAGGGAAATTACTATGTCATCGAAATCGAATTTTTCAAGGAGAGCCACATTTCTCAAGGCGCTTTCCGCCAGTCCCCGGGCAGTTACTCTGCCGTAGCGGGCAAGGATATCCCTTTCAAGAGAGCCTCCGTTAACCCCCACTCTTATGGGAACGCGGCACTCTGCTGCTTTCCTGACAACGGCTCTGACGTTTTCCTCGCCGCCGATATTTCCCGGATTTATTCTTATCTTATCCGCTCCCGCATCTATTGCCGCAATTGCCATGCGATAGTCAAAATGAATATCCGCAACAACGGGAATCCGTGTCCTTCGTTTGATTTCCCTGAAACCCTCTACGGCATTCTCATCAGGAACGGTAAGTCTTATTATCTCACAGCCTGCATCCTCAAGCCTTCTTATCTGTTCCATGGTGGCATCAACATCTTCCGTTGGAGTGTTGCACATGGACTGAATAGTTATAGGCGCAGTTCCTCCAATAAGGGTATCTCCCACCCTGATTTCCTTTTTCATTACGGCTCCCCCCTTCACCATCTAGAACATTGGAATAATGAACTTCAATACACCATTGAAGGTAACGTATATCATCAGCCCAAACAGGAGACAAATGCCCACGAAGTGAATCTTCCCCTCAGTTTCATCGGAAACCCGTTTGCCTGTAAACATTCTAATAACGAGAAACAGCAGCCGGCCTCCGTCAAGGGCAGGAAAAGGCAGCAGGTTCATTATCGCCAGATTAAGGGACAGAAGTGCCGCCAGATATATAACATACATTAATCCGGATTTGGCCGCCTCGCTTGTGGCATATACGATTCCCACCGGACCGCTGAGTTCCTTCATGGAAATATCCCCGGTAATCAGCTGTTTAAGGGCCTTGTACATCATCTCCGTCATGGCCCAGGTGTTTTTTATTCCCCCTGACAGGGCACTGCCCAAATGATGCTCCCTCTCAGGCGATATGCCAATCATGTTGCGACCGGCATCCTTGTCATACTGCAGCTCTGTTGTGAGAGTAAGCTCCTGTCCCTCCCTTGAAACAGTAACCTCTGCAGCATCCTTTTTGCTGTATCCGATGGACTGTATGATATCATTCCATTCGCCGATGTTGTTTCCGTCCACCTGCACTATTTTGTCTCCCGGCAGGATTCCGGCTTTATCCGCTGCTGAGCCCTGGGAAACAGCATCTATTGTCGTCGTAGCTGTTCCCGCCCAGAAGGCTATTATTATCATCAGAATCACACATGTAATGAGATTCATTATGGGTCCTGCCGCAATAACAAGAGCCCTCTGCCAGGCAGGCTTGTTGTTAAATGCCCTTGGATCCTGTGAATCCTCGTCCTCCCCCTCCATGGCGCAGAATCCGCCAATAGGCAGCAGCCTCACCGAGTACTTCGTCTCACCTTTCGTTTTCTTCAATATGGCCGGTCCCATTCCTATGGCAAACTCATTCACCTTGACGCCGCAGGCCTTGGCCACCAGGAAGTGACCCAGTTCGTGAACAAATATCAGGAAACAGAATATTAATAACGCATAAATAACAGTCATCTGATTACTACCCCTCCATCAGATTTCCAACATAGTCTCTAATCTTTCTATCCTCCTCAAGTATTTCCTGAAGAGTAAGGTTATATTTCGGTTCATGTTCATTCATGATTCTCTCCAGAGTATCCTGAATGTCAATAAAGCGTATTTTCTCATGAAGAAACATATCCACAAGAACTTCGTTTGCCCCGTTCAGCACAACAGGATAGCTGCCTCCCAGCGTGGATGCCCGTCTCGCCAGTGCCAGGGTTCTGAATACTTCCTCATCGGCGGGAAAAAAGCTCATGCCCCCCTTAAGGTCAAAGAAGTTCAGGCTCTTTACTCCGGCCTCACCTGTAAGATTGAGTCTTTCAGGATATGAGAAGGCGTAACCGATGGGTACTCTCATATCCGGGTTTCCCATCTGTCCCATAACAGATCCGTCCTCATACTCAACTGCAGAATGGAGAATGCTCTGGGGATGAACAACCACCTGAATCCTGTCAAGGGGGACGTCAAAGAGCCATTTCGCTTCAATGATTTCCAGACCCTTGTTCATCATTGTTGCTGAATCTATGGTAATCTTGTTTCCCATGCTCCAGTTGGGATGATCCAGAGCCTCCTGAAGAGTCACCTGCTCCAGCTGCTCCCTGGAATAACCTCTGAATGGTCCTCCCGACGCGGTAAGAACAATTCTTCTAACAGGGTTTCCCGGATTTCCCTGAAGAGCCTGAAATATGGCACTGTGCTCGCTGTCAACAGGAAGCAGCTTCACACCCTTTCGCTTCACAGCTTCCATAACAAGCTCACCACCCACCACAAGGGTTTCCTTGTTTGCAAAGGCAATATCCTTGCCTGCCTCAATTGCTGCAAGGGTAGGCTCCAGCCCCATCATTCCCATAAGAGAGTTCAGAACAATATCCGCCTCCGGCATTGCTGCCAGCTCCTTCAGTTCCTCGGCCCCGCCGCCAACGCAAAAAGCCTGCGGCTTGAATTCCTTTACCTGCTCCATCAGCAGTTTTTCGTTTCTGCCGCAGCTTAGTGCTACAACTTCAAATCTGTCTCTATTGTGTCTAATGACATCGAGAGCCTGGGTTCCGATGGACCCCGTGCTCCCGAGTATTGCAATTTTCTTTTTCATATTATTAAAATCATGGGATTTAACTCAAAACCAGCATACCGTAGAAGTAGATTACAGGTCCCGTAAACAGCACGCTGTCAAACCTGTCCAGTATTCCCCCATGTCCAGGAATGAGGTTTCCGTAATCCTTGATGCCCATCTTGCGCTTGAATATGGATGCAGTCAGATCCCCAAACATTGAAACAATGCTTGCAAGGAAACCTATCACCAGGCAGTGAGGAAGCAATTCACCGGCAAATACTAGTCCGAATATGCCGCTTAGAATTACACTTCCAAGTATGCCTCCCACTGCACCCTCCCATGTTTTCTTAGGGCTGATCTTAGGGCAGAGCTTGTGCTTTCCCATTGTCACTCCCGCAAAGTATGCGCATATATCGGTTCCGAAGGCGGTGATAATCACCAGCCATACCAGAATATTTACCTCTGAAAGTGCCAGCGCTCCTATGGTATAGCAGAAGAAGCCAACATAAAACACTCCCGTGAGAGTAACCATGGAGTCCTCCAGCTTTCTCTTCTCAATGCTGAAAAGATAAAGCAGACACGCCAGAACCGTGGCAAATATCCATAGCATTATCCAATGTTCGGATTCGAATGTTCTTAACCCGGTCCCTCCTCCGGATGCCGCCACATGTCTGAGGGCTCCCAGAATGTAAAGAGCCGCCATGGAGCAAAGAGCAATTGGATAGCTCGGTTTGATGTCAAGTTCTCTGAAGCCTCTGAAGAACTCGTATGCTGCCATGATACTTATTACAAATGAACCGGCATACAGAATCCATCCGTTCAGTATTACTATTACCAGAAGCGGGAGCATAATCAGTCCCGACAGTATTCTAGTTTTCATTATTTCCTTCCTCCGAAACGTCTATCCCTTGACTGATACTCTGCTATGCAGTCCTCGAAGTCCTCCGGCTTGAAATCAGGCCACAGGGCATCGTGAAACACGAATTCGCTGTAGGCTCCCTGCCACAGCAGAAAGTTTGACAGTCTCTCCTCGCCGCTTGTTCTGATTATCAGCTCGGGATCGGGACAGTCGGCAAACATGCTTCCTGTCCACAGCCCTTCTGCGATGGTTTCCTCCGTTATTTCTCCGGGTTCAAGCTCTCCCGCCTTAACCCTGTCGGCAATTCCTCTGACGGAACGGAGTATTTCATCTCTTGCCCCGTAATTCAGAGCAATGTTAAACTGCAGTCCGTCATTCTTCTCAGTATCCCTGAGAGTCTTCTCGAGAGCCCTTCTGGAGTCCTCGGGGATTGTGCTGTAATCTCCCAGAATCCTGACTCTTACGTTGTTGTCAATCAGTTCCCTCAGGTCACGGTTAACGAAGGTTACGAGAAGCTTGAATATTCCCGAAACCTCTTCCATTGATCTTTTCCAGTTCTCTGTGGAAAAGGCGTACACTGTCAGGTACTTTATTCCAAGCTTGTCTGAATGATCAACGATTTTCTTCATTGATTCCATTCCTGCTCTGTGCCCGGCTACCCTTGGTACGCCTCTACGTTTTGCCCAGCGTCCGTTGCCGTCCATTATGACGGCAACGTGCTGAGGCATAAGTTCTTTTATCAGTTCAGCCATAATTCAATTATACTTCCATGATTTCCTTGTCTTTAGCTGCTACGATTTCGTCTATTTCCTTAATGGACTTGTCCGTAAGCTTCTGAATTTCATCAAGTGTGCTCTTAACATCGTCCTCAGTGTAGTCTCCGGCCTTCTCCAGCTTCTTAACCTTATCGTTTGCATCTCTTCTGAGATTTCTTACAGCAACCTTGGTGTCCTCACCCATTTTCTTAACAGTCTTGGTGAGTTCCTTTCTTCTTTCTTCTGTTACCTGCGGAATCTGAAGTCTGATAACCTTGCCGTCGTTAACCGGGTTGATGCCGATGTTCGCAACATTTATAGCCTTCTCTATTTCAGGAATGCTCTTCGGATCAAAAGGTGTAATCAGAAGAGTTCTCGGTTCAGGCACGCTGATGTTTGCCAGTGACTTGAGAGGTGTAGGTGTTCCGTAATACTCAACCATTACCTTGTCAACAAGTGCTGCATTGGCTCTGCCGGCTCTTACTGTTGCCAGCTCTTCCTTAAGCATAGCTTCGCTTTTGTTAATCTTTTCCTGCAGTGCTTCCATACTGAATTCGCTCATTTTAATACCTCCGAATTATTTTACTATTGTTCCTATTGACTCGCCCCGGATTGCCCTCATCATTCCGTTCTCTTCGGCAAGTCCGAATACGTGAATCGCTATCTTATTGTCTCTGCACAGTGCTGCAGCTGTGGCATCCATAACCTTCAGATCCTTCTCCAGCACCTCAGCGTGGGTAAGCTCTGAATATCTGACAGCATCAGGGTTGCTCTTAGGGTCTGCAGAGTAAACCGCATCAATGTTCTTCGCCATGAGGATAACCTCTGCCTCAATTTCCGCTGCCCTCAGGGCTGCAGTGGTATCCGTGGAGAAAAACGGACTTCCTGTACCTGCTGCGAAGATAACAACCTTGCCTGCCTCCAGATGGGCTACGGCATTCTTTCTGTTGAATCCTTCTGCCACCTGTCTCATGTCGATTGCAGACTGAACGACATTGGGCACTCCCTCTGCCTCCAGCGCCTCCGAGAGTGCAAGGGAATTCATTACAGTGGCCATCATTCCGATGTAATCGGCAGTGGAACGATTCATTTTCTCGCTGCTTCTGCCTCTCCAGAAATTTCCTCCTCCTGTAACTACAGCAACCTGTACCCCCGCTTCAACCACCTGCTTAATCATTTCGGCAGTCTGCAGGGTCATGTCCTCATTGATTCCGAAATGCTGATCTCCGGCCATGGCTTCACCGCTGACCTTAATCAGAACTCGTTTGTAACTGGGCTCCATAAAAGACTCCTTTATCCTTTGTGTCATCAGAAATTAATTCCCGAATATTATACCATATATGGTTTTTATCATAAAGACTTTTTGGTTATTACCGAGGCCATGTATCCGGCTCCGAAACCATTGTCTATGTTTACCACAGCAACGCCGTTTGCACAGCTGTTAAGCATGGAAAGCAGCGCCGACAGCCCCTGAAAGTTTGATCCGTATCCCACGCTTGTGGGTACAGCAATGACAGGTGCACTGACAAGACCTCCCACAACGCTTGCCAGGGCCCCCTCCATACCCGCCGCAACAATCACCACATCAGCCGGGGTGATTCTGTCAATTTTGTCCAGGAGCCTGTGAAGTCCTGCAACACCCACATCAAAAATTCGATCAACTCTGCTGCCGAGAATTTCAGCGGTTACAGCCGCCTCCTGAGCTACGGGCATATCTGCTGTTCCGGCACTGACAACTGCCACAAGGGAGTTCCTTACTGTTCTTGCCCCATACTCTATTATGCGGGCTTCCCTGTGATAAACCGCATCCGGGAGAACCCGGGAAACCGCCTCGTAGTCCCTTTCATCAGCCCTTGTGCCCATTACGCTGCCGTGTCTTGCGAGCTCATAAAAAATGTCTCTTATCTGTTCAGGAGTTTTCCCTTCACAATAGACAACCTCGGGAAAACCGGTTCGGATCTGCCTGTGATTATCTATGTTAGCAAAGCCCATGTCCTTGTAGGGAAGTTCCTTCAGCAGGCGAAAGCCCTCATCCTCGCTGATTGTTCCCTCTTTTACCTCTTTAAGAATTTTCTTTATGTATTCCTCGTTCATATCCTATCTCAATTATGCTGTTTCATTCTATTATCATTTCAAGCTCTCTTCTGAACCTGTCCATCTCGTGAACAAGAATGTTCATGTCCTCAATTCTTCTTGCTACCGTATATGCATTTTCTTCCTTGTACATGAAAATCCCGTGAAGAGTATCTGACAATTCGTCAAACACCTTGAGGAGCTCTGCAGCATATTCCTCCGGGCTGATCAGCTCCCCGGCATTTTCTCTGTCCCCGGGACAGTAATACTCTATTCCGAAGAGTTCTCTTACTCTATTCCTAAGCTGCGCCTTCTCCTCATTGAGACCGGCTCTCATACAACCGGCCGGTCTGTCCTTTCCGTCTAGTTCCGGAATGGCCGCTGCCCGCCGACGCTCTTCAGCCAGAATACTGTTCATCTCCTCAAATCTTCTATTGAACACATTGGGAGCCATCTTCAGAACTTCTCTGTAAGAACCTATCTGGGCTCTCGTGTTTTTTATTATCTCAAGAAGCTTCAGTGCCACCGACCTCTCCATTATCTCTTCAGAGTTTTGAAGCAGGTCATTTCTTATCATATCCGTAAGCCTGTCTATTCCCTTGTTTTTTCTGGCGCTGATAGGTACCAGCTTTATTGCCTTTGCATCCTCCTCTTCAGGCGGTATGTCCATTATGTTTCCGATGAGCTTGCCGCAATACTCCATGTACTCTTCGAGATCCTCATCATCAACGATATCGACCTTGTTAACGGTGAAGTAGAATTTACCCGCATACCTGCGAACACTCTTCAGGAAATCCACCTCTATTTCATTCACAGGGCTGTCCACCGAAAGCATGAAAATGACCCCGTCGCTTTCCCGGGCAAAATCATAGGCGGATCTGGAATTGTTCTCGTGAACGGAACCCACTCCCGGGGTGTCCACAAGAACCAGCCCGTCCCTCAGAAATTCGGATTCTATCTGAACTCTAACCTCCGCCACACCCTTCTCATTGTTGTGGTTTTCCTGCTCGCTTATGTACCGGTGGAGATCATCAACGGGAACCTCCTCATTCAGACCGTTGGTATAATAAACCCGGGCCCTTTCGCCGGTTTCCCCGGGGCCGTACTCGATTCTCGTCACAGCAGCTGTTATGGGAACGATTCCCGTGGGCAGAAGCTTTCTTCCCAGTATGCTGTTTATCATTGTGGTTTTGCCCCGCTTGAACTGCCCGATTACCGCAATGGTAACCGTCTTGTCTTCAAGCTTGCAGGCAAGCTCAGCCACCTCACGGGCCTGAAGCCGGCAAAGCTCATTCCTCTGCAAGCTTTCCTGTATTTTTCTTGTTAATTCAAGTATTTCCATTATTTTTTGTAACTTCTATCTGTATATACTCGTCTCACTCACAACATAACCCGGTTTCATGTCCGACTCCTCCACAGGTATTTCATCAACCACCTGGAGGTCGTAGCATACGGCAATTGTATCCACCTGTGGGTTCTCCTGCAGGAACCTGTCATAAAAGCCCCCGCCGTATCCGATTCTGTCTCTGCTCCAGGTGAAGGCCACCCCCGGCATGATTACCAGGGTGTTCTCTCCGGGCTCAAGTATCTCCTCCGAAAGGGATTCTACTATGTCATAGGGACCTGTAACAGTCCTGTCCATTCCCTCATATCTGTTGAATACCATCTCGCCCGCCTGGTCCTTTTCCCCTTTTTTTATCACCTTGGGAACCCAGACTCTTTTCCCCTGTTCCATGGCCGCCTCCGCCAGCAGCATCACATCAACCTCATTGTTAACAGGCATATAAAGGCAGACATCCTCTGCTCTCTCATAGCTTTCGATATCAAGAATTCTGCGGCAGATAACCTGGGAAGCCAGAGCTGCCGTTTCTCCGTCAAGCTCGCTTCTGGCCTTCAGTACTGCCCTTCTGATTTCCTTCTTTGTTAACATCTCTATCTCCTTTCTTTGTGTTTGCTGCATACACGCTTCCGATAATTGCAGCTGCTCCGATTATCTGCTGAAGAGTAAACTCTTCCCGGAGAAATACAACCCCGGCAAAAATCGATATCACCGTGGTGAGGTTTGCAAACAGCGTCGCCTCCGAAACCGTCACGTAATTATTCCCCCAGTTCTGGCAAATGAAGGCAGCCACCGATGAAATCACAGCCAGGTATAGCACCGCAATGATAAATATCCCTTTCATAAGAGGCTCCACCATAAGCTCCCCGGACACTCCCCTGCACTGAATCAGCGCAAAGGCAATAAATACTGCACTTGCCATTGCGAACATGATATAGGTCCGTTCAATGGCGTTATAATGCTCTGCGGATTTCTTGCTGAAAACATAAAACAGCGCACCAAAGCATACCGCTCCCGCAAGGAACAATATCCCCGTCAGGGATGATTTCATTCCCCTGGCACCCAGGGTTGTAACAATTACCCCTGCCACGGATACGACAGCACAGACAACATGGCGTCTTCGTATCTCCGACTTCATGAATATCCTGTCAAACACAATTCCCATAATCGGGATAATCGCAATTATGGTTCCCGCAAAGGCAGAAGATGTGAAATATATTCCGTAGGTTTCACAAAAAAAGTACATTACCGGCTGAACAAGGGCCATAAGCAGCACATTCCCCAGAGGCTTTCCCTTAAGCGAAAACTCCACAAGAGGGCTTCCGTCCTTTTTCTTTATCATCCTGCCGGCTGCTACGATAATGTTCATCACAAGAAATGCAGCCAGAAATCTGTATGCCACAAGAACCGACGGTATTGTTATGTTAAGCGCAAGCCGGGAAAAAAGAAAGCTAAATCCAAAAATAACGTTTCCCGTAAGCACGGCTATGAGGCCTTTGCTGTGAATGTCCATAAATACTTAATTCTTCCTTTTCATTAATGACGTCACACGCCAATTGATGTCACTATCAATTATCGCATTAGATATTCACAGGGTCAACAGCATATGGCGCGCTTTTGTGTTATAATGATATGAGAAAATTAACAGAGAGGTATTGACATGAATATCAGAGATTACATCAACCAGAAGAAACGTGAACTGCTTTCAGGCAGAATAACCTCCGACGCATTCCAGAGTTTTTTCATAAAAAACGCCAAGGAATTTCAGAAGCTGCTCACATACTATGAATGCGCAATCATGGAGGTAGAGGCGAAATTCAACATTCTCAATCAGGAGTTTTCCCTTTCCCGGGAATACAGCCCTATTGAGACAATTAAGTCCCGTCTCAAGACCATGGACAGCCTCATGGAGAAAGTTGAACGCTACAAGGTTCCCCTCTCGGTAAAATCCATTGAAGAGAATATCGAAGATATTGCCGGCATTCGTGTCATCTGTGGATTTCCTGAGGATATCTATACAGTCGCCAACTGCTTCATTCAGCAGGACGATGTTACTCTCATCGACTGCAAGGACTACATCAAGAAGCCTAAGCCCAACGGTTACAGAAGCCTTCACCTGATAATCTCCGTTCCCATCTATCTTGAGCATGAGAAGCGTGACATGAAGGTTGAGGTTCAGCTGAGAACCATAGCCATGGATTTCTGGGCCAGCCTTGAACACAAGCTGAAGTACAAGAAGGAGCTCCCTGAAGAGCTTAACGACCGCCTGGTAGCTGAACTCCTTGAGTGCGCCAACATCGGTGCCGATCTGGATGAAAGAATGCAGCATATCCGGCGTCAGCTTTCGGGAACAAGGCCGGACACTCCTGATATAATCAGGGAATCAGACAAGAAGT
>X136_Domestic_Pig__coassemble_90_pt1 | contig 17667 bp, 12 predicted proteins | sample X136_Domestic_Pig__metabat2_low_PE_007 | metagenome-assembled genome bin X136_Domestic_Pig
AATTTGCTTCAACAAAATTCAAAAATTGTTGAAGCAATTTTTTGTCACGAAAAATATTTACAACAATTGGTAAATTTTAGGCGATAAAATCGGGGCATGAAAGGCTTCGATTGAAGCAATTCCTGATTTCATATGATTTTTTCAACATTGGTAGGCGCAGTGGCTGTTGGTGACTACTAGGCAGCTGCAAGGTGGCTATAATCACGAACTTTTTCCAGCTGTCTCTATAACCGTTGAAATTTCAACCTTCCATATTCTGACATTGTGAAAATATGCTGATAATCAGTGATTTTGAGGTGAAATACCACTCCTGCGCCGGCCTGTATTGACAAAATATGGAAATAGCGATAAAATATTTACAGAAATTACCAATTTCAGCAGGCGCATCAAGCATCAAGCACCAAGTGCGAGGGGGTATGAAATGGATAACATATCAATTGCCATTGTTTCAGATGATGCAGAATACAACAGAGCACTGTCCAGGTCTCTAATATCAGTCTCCAGAGATCTGTCGGTTACAGCCTTTGGAAGCATGCAGTTCGTGAGCAACTGGAACAGGCACAGGGGAAGAAAACCCTACTATGAAACATTTGATATTGTACTGTGGGCGGGAGAGGAAATCAGAGATGCTTATGGAGATAACATTCTGTTTCTGACAGACAGGGAATCCGATGAGGAAATCGACTACACAAACAACAGGTTTTCACTTTACAAATACCGCAGCGGGAGAAGCATTGCAAAGGCAATATTCGACATATACAGTCATCTTTTCGGAGGAAGGGTTCTGAAAATGAAGGATAAAGACATGCGCATCGTTGCCTTTGCATCCTTCAGTGGAGGAAGCGGCTGTACCACAGCAGCCATGGCTGCGGCCAGGGAGCTCTGCAGGTTCCGGAGCAGGAGAGTTCTGTACCTGTCACTGGAGGATGTGGAATCCACAGAAGATTACTTCACGGAGATGCAGGACAGGGGGAGTATTGGGGAATATCTGTATAGACTCCTGGGGGACAGATCCGCATTGCCAGGAAACCGGGAGGGGGTGCCGATTCTTGATGGGTTTCTGATCAAGGACAAGTTCGGGCTGGAGGCATTCAGACCTACCGGAGCAGGGAATCCTCTGAGAGAACTGGAGGAGGAAGAGATGGACTGCTTTCTCGGAGCCGTAACGGGCTGCGGCCGGTTTGATACCATAATAATCGACATGGGCAGCTGCATAACCGGCGCCGGAATTAGGGCAATGGAGGAGGCTGACAGTATCTGCATAGTGGAAACGCCGGGAAGCAGCGGTACCCGCAGAGAAAAATACAAAAGCAGGCTGGCAGGGATGCCGGATTTCGAGGCGAAAACTGTAGAGGTTGTCAACATGTGGGAAGGAAGCGGGACCGGGGAAAATGCCAACAGCATCTGCATAAGGAGAGCAGCGGGAGAAGCAGGCAGAAGAGAAGAAATACTCCTGGAAGGAACAATCCAGAAGGACATAGAAGGACTGGTTGATTTACTTTTGGCAAGGTAAAGGCCAAGGGGCTTCCTGATGGCCTTTCTGTGACAGTGACGGCAGTTTTGTGTTATAATGTTGCAGAAAGGAGATTGTCAATGCATCTGGATGCACTTGTGGCCGATCTGGCGCTGATACTTGCTGCCAGCGGAGTTGTAACGTTAATATTCAGAAAACTGAAGCAGCCGGTTGTGCTTGGCTATATCGTTGCCGGATTTCTGATCAGCCCGAATTTCAAGTATCTGCCCACCGTTGTGGATCAGGCAGATATTGTTATATGGGCAGATATCGGCATTATCTTCCTGATGTTCGGTCTCGGTCTCGACTTCAGCTTCAAGAAGCTGGCCACTGTCGGCGGCAGTGCTTTCACAATAGCCATTACAGTGATGACAATGATGATTCTGACAGGAGCCGGAGTGGGAACGCTCATGGGATGGAGCAAGATGGACTGCATCTTCCTGGGGGGAATGATTTCAATGTCATCCACCATGATTATTCTCAAATCCTATGATGAGTACAACCTGAAGAGGGAGAAGTTCGCTCAGCTTGTTCTGGGAGCCCTGGTAATCGAGGACATCGCCGGAATATTCATGATGGTTGTGCTTTCTACTATTTCCGTGGGACAGAACGTATCCGGAGCAGTGCTGGCAGGGCAGATTATGCTGATGCTACTCTTTCTTGTGGTGCTGGTTCTCATCGGAATCTATCTCGTGCCTTCGGTTCTGCGAAGGGTTGCGGGACTTCTCAATGACGAAACAGTTCTCATTCTGTCCATAGCACTTTGTCTTGTTATGGTGGTTGTTGCCAACCTGATAGGTTTTTCATCGGCTCTGGGAGCATTCCTTGCGGGCTCAATTCTGGCGGGAACCGTTCAGTCAGACAGGATAAAATATCTTATTAAACCGGTAAGAGATCTTTTCGGAGCGATTTTCTTCGTTTCTGTAGGAATGATGATAGTTCCGGAGATGCTCTCGAAATACATATTGCAGATTGTCATTCTGAGCGTAGTGGTAATACTGGGTCAGATGCTGTTTTCAACGGCGGGAATACTACTGTCGGGTCAGTCACTCCATACGGCGGTGAGAGGCGGATTCAGCCTGGTTCAGATTGGTGAGTTCTCATTCATCGTTGCAACTCTGGGAATGAACCTTGGGGTCATCAGCGACCATCTGTATCCTATAATAGTCTGCGTATCGGTAATCACATCATTCCTGACACCGGTGTTTATCAAAAACTCCGAAAGGGTGTACGGCTTCATTAACAGCAGACTCCCTGACAGAATAAGAATCATGCTGAGGCGCAACACCTCAGAGAATCAGAACAGGAACGCCATGGATCCGGACTGGAACCAGTACATGAAGATGGTGGCGGTGAGAACCCTGGCAGGCTCGGCGGTTCTGTTCATAATATACCGGCTGGGAACAATGTATCTGGCGCCTGTTATGGTTGATGCAGTGAATTCAACCCAGCTGGGAAACATAATTGCTGCGGGAATAACGCTGCTGTTCATGATTCCGTTCTTCAATATAATGCACGAGTCGAATGAACCAATCTTTGTGAAGCTCTGGGTAAAGCACAGAGCCAACAGATTCCCGCTGCTTACAATGAAGGCGCTGCGGGCGCTGATTGCCGCATGCTTCATGGCCCTTGTTCTGCGGGAGATATTTCACATTCCGTTTGTTTTGCTGGTTCTTCTAGCAGCGATTCCTATCATACTTATAATCAGATCCACCTGGCTCAACGGAGTTACAATAAGCATGGAGAAGCGATTTGCGGCAAACTTCGCGGAGCGAACCCTGAACAAGGAGAGGGAAGACAGAAAAAAGGGCAAGGATTTCAGATGGCTCAACGAGTCGCTCTACGTAATCGAGTTCAGAATAACGGATCCCGAATTCTGCAAGACCATAGTGGACTTCACGGGAAAGCGGGGATTTGTGGTTACAATAATACGCATCATCCGTGAAAACGAGTACATAAACATGCCTTCGGCGGAAACGGAAATCCGGTACGGCGATGTGCTTCAGATGCTGGGAACCTGGGACGAGGTTGACGCCTGCACGATTCTTCTGGAGAAGAACCACTCCATCGAGTATACCGAGTCCGATGACCGTGTTCTGAAGGACTTCATGTACGGACAGCGGTTTTCAGGAGTTCCCGAGGAGGGGGAACTTGTATGTATACCGATAAAGCTTGAGGCAAACTCGCCATTCATACGCAAAAGCATACGAAACTGCGGAATAAGACAGAGATTCGAAGCTACTATCATCGGAATAGAACGGGGAGTATTGCCGATTGTCAGCCCGGGAATAGATACAGTCCTCAGGAAGGACGATATCATATGGCTCATAGGCGGAAGGCGTATGGTTGACAAGCTTATCAGAGGCGGAATGATGGATATAAGCAAGCAAAAGAAGAAGGAGCATTTCATATGAAGATAATGGTCAGCGCTTGTCTTTTGGGAGACAATGTGAAATACAACGGAGGAAACAACAGACACGAGAAGGTGCTGGAGTATATTAAGGGGCATGAGGTGGTGCCTGTATGTCCTGAGATGCTGGGAGGCCTGCCGGTGCCGAGAGCTCCGGGAGAGATTCAGGATGGTATCGTAAGAAACGAAGACGGAACATCTGTGGATTATGAGTACAGAACAGGAGCGGCTAAGGCTCTGGAAATCGCCGAAAGTGAAAGAATAGACATGGCTATACTCCAGTCTAGAAGTCCTTCCTGCGGCGTGAATCAGATATACGACGGAAGCTTCACAGGCAGAAAAATCAAGGGAATGGGAGTATTCGCGCGCCTTTTGTCGGGGAAAGGCTACAAGGTTGTGGATGCTGAAGATATATAATGATAATATTTTAACAAAGTATTAGGCGCCAGGAGCCCATGCAATTCCGGTTTTTACCCAAAAAGAGGAAAAAAGCCGGTTCTATACTGGACTGAAAAAAAGACAGCACAATATGTATAAATGTGTTGACTCCAACGGTTTAAGTGTTACAATGTAAGGGTGCCGGGGCTTGGCTAACAAAAAGTTATTTATTTAACAAACTATTTGGGGTCGAGCAGGCGCATATATTTTGTTTTAATGTGTATACAAAATACAAACTACATTTCATGGAGGTACTAAGAATGACTATGGAATCAGCAAAGCGAATTCTTGCGCTGCTGCCAGGTGTTGACTGCGGCGGATTCGGTGGATGCGGATGTCCTACATGCGAAGCCTGTGCTCAGGCGATCGCTGAAGGTGCTCCGATTACACTCTGTCCGGCAGCAGATACCGAAACAGTAGCAAAGATCGCGGAAATCATGGGCGTTGAACCTGTAGAGGTAGAAGCAAAGGTTGCTTATATCAAATGTGCAGGCTGCTCAGCAGGCAAAGACAGATTCAAGGCAGAGGGAGCAACAAGCTGCGATGCTGCAAGAAAAGCTGGTTTTGCAAAGGGCGAATGCCGCTACGGCTGCATGGGCCTGGGAACATGTATCGAGAGATGCAAGTTCGATGCTATGTCACTGGTTGATGGCGAAATCGTTATTGACAGAGAGAAGTGTTCAGGCTGTGAAGCATGTCTGAGCGGGTGTATCCAGGAAATCATCGAGATGGTTCCTGCAGATGCAACGAACTTCATTCCTTGTTCATCAAAGGCAGACGAGAAGGAAACACTGGCTGTCTGCGGATACGGCTGCATTGGTTGTGCCGACTGTGCGCTGGCATGTCCTAAGGATGCAATCGAAATGGTTCAGGGAGACAAGGTTGACGGAAGATTTGCAAGAATCAACTACGACAAGTGTGAAGGCTGTGTAACATGTACAGTCAAGTGCAGAAAGAAGATTATCGTTGATACTCTTCACGACCTTACTGAAGTCAAGGAAACTGTTGCACTGGTAAGATGCAGCGGCGGAAGCATCGGACATCAGAAACTTCAGCAGGCAGGATACGAAAGCTGTGGAGAAATAGTTGATTCCAAGGTTGATCTGGACGGAATGGACGTTTGTGAATACGGATGTCTGGGATTCGGAGACTGCGTGAAGGCATGCAGATACGACGCCATCAAGAACGAGTTTGGAATCGCCAAGGTGGATCCTGAGAAGTGCGTAGGCTGCGGAGACTGCTCCAGAGCATGCCCTAAGGGCAAGATTCAGATGGTTCCTTACATCGGCGTTAAGCAGGCAGCCTGTGAATCAGAGGCAGAGCCTGAAAGAAGAATGGAAGTCTGCTACATGGGCTGCATCGGCTGCGGAGACTGTGCGGACAACTGTCCTAATGACGCAATCGAGATGGTGGACGGACACCCTGAAATCGACCACGAGAAGTGCCTGAACTGCGGCGTATGCAAGTACGTTTGCTCAAGAGGCCTTATCGTTGAAAGAGAAGTACCTGAATACAATTACCTCCAGCGTGAGGCAATGGGAATAGAAAACTAGGATGAAAGGAGAGAAAAACATGAGATCCAGAAAAACAATGGACGGCAATACAGCTGCTGCACATGTTGCATATGCATTCTCAGAAGTAGCAGCAATCTATCCTATCACTCCATCATCCGTAATGGCTGAAAATGTTGACGCATGGGCGGCAGTGAATAGGAAGAACATTTTTGGTGAAGAAGTTAAAGTAGTAGAACTGGAATCAGAAGGCGGCGCTGCAGGTGCTGTACACGGAGCTGTTTCAGCAGGTGCGCTGACATCAACATTTACCGCATCACAGGGATTGCTTCTGATGATTCCTAACATGTACAAGCTGGCAGCAGAAGAAACACCTACAGTTATTCATGTTGCTGCAAGAGCCATTTCAACTCACGCTCTGAACATCTTCGGAGATCATTCAGACGTTATGGCCTGCAGACAGACAGGTTTCGCAATGCTGTCATCAAGAAGCCCTCAGGAAGTAATGGACCTGGCTGCTGTAGCTCATCTGGCTGCAATCGAAGGAAAGGTTCCTGTACTTCACTTCTTCGACGGCTTCAGAACATCCCACGAACAGCAGAAGATCTACACATGGGATTACGAGGATCTGAAGGACATGTGCGACATGGATGCAGTTAAGAGGTTCAAGGCAAACGCTCTTAACCCTAACCATCCACACGCAATAGGTTCGGCAGAACAGCCTGAAACCTTCTTCCAGCACAGAGAAGCATGCAACAAGAACTACGAAGAACAGATCGATGTAATCATTGACTGCATGAACCGTGTAAGCGAGAGAGTTGAAAGAGAAAAGCCTTACAAGCCTTATGAGTACTACGGAGATCCTGCTGCTGAAGAAATCATGATAGCAATGGGCTCAGTATGTGACTGCGCAGAGGAGGTTGTTGACTACCTGAATGCAAAGGGCAAGAAGGTTGGCGTGCTGTCAGTAAGACTGTACAGACCGTTCTCAGCCAAGCACTTTGTGGCAGAAATACCTTCAACAGTAAAGAAAATCGCTGTACTTGACAGAACCAAGGAACCTGGTTCCCTGGGCGAACCTCTCTACCTGGATGTTGTTGCAGCACTCAAGGGAACTGAATTTGAAGACAGATTCGTTGCCAGAGGAAGATACGGACTGGGTTCAAAGGACGTTCAGCCGGGAGATATCCTCGCTGTATTCGAGAACCTCTGGTCAGCTTCATCAAAGGAAGAGTTCACTCTGTCAATCGAAGACGACGTAACAAACCTTTCAATCAAGGGAAGCGAGAATCCTGACGTTGCTCCTAAGAGCGTTGTTGCATGCAAGTTCTGGGGACTTGGTGCTGACGGAACTGTAGGCGCTAACAAGAACAGCGTTAAGATTATCGGAGACAACACTGACAAGTATGCACAGGCTTACTTCCAGTATGACTCCAAGAAGTCAGGCGGTGTTACAATCTCCCACCTGAGATTCGGAGACGAACCGATCAGATCAACATATTACGTTAAGCAGGCTGACTTCGTAGCATGTCACAAGGCTGCATATCTTAACAGATACTACATGGTAGAGGATGTTAAGAAGGGTGGCACATTCCTGCTGAATTGTCCATGGAGCGACGCAGAACTGGATGAAAAGCTCCCTGGAAACGTTAAGAAATACATTGCAGAGAACGACGTACAGTTCTACACCTGCGATGCTGTAACCATTGCCAAGGATTTGGGCCTGGGAAGCAGAACAAATTCAGTTCTTCAGGCTGCATTCTTCAAGCTGGCAAACATCCTGCCTATCGATGAGGCTGTAGGATACATGAAGGAAGCCATCAAGAAGACTTACGGCCGCAAGGGACAGAACATCGTAGACATGAACTGCGCTGCAGTAGATGCAGGCGTTAACAGCGTTCACAAGGTTGAAGTACCTGAAAGCTGGAAGAACGCAGAAGGCGACATCACCAAGACAGTGGCAGAGGGTCGCGACAAGCTGCACACAGACTACATCAACAATATCCTCAAGCCTACAAACGGCATGTACGGGGACGACGTTCCTGTATCAGCATTTGACGGCCTGGCAAACGGAATGGTTCCGGCAGGAACTGCCGCATTTGAGAAGAGAGGAATTGCAATAGATATTCCTAAGTGGGATGCATCAAAGTGCATGCAGTGTAACTGGTGCTCATATGTATGTCCTCACGCAGTAATCAGACCGTTTGTTATGGACGCTGAGGAAGCTGCAGGCTTCCAGGGAATCAAGGTTCCGTTCAAGGACGATTCTGACAAGTTCTTCTCAATCGGAATCAGTGCATATGACTGTACCGGATGCGGATCCTGCGCAGACGTATGTCCTGCCAGAGTCAAGGCTCTTGAGATGGTTGACGGAGAAACAAATCAGGATGCTGCTCAGGCCGACTTCGATTACCTCTTCAAGGAAGTCGGAACAAAGAAGGAACTGGGAAGCGATGAAAACGTTAGAAAATCACAGTTCCTGCAGCCGCTGCTGGAGTTCTCCGGAGCATGTCCGGGATGCGGAGAAACACCATATGCCAAGCTGGTTACACAGCTCTTCGGTGACAGAATGTTCATTGCCAACGCAACCGGATGTTCATCAATATGGGGACTGTCTGCACCGGCATCACCTTACACAGTAAACGCTGAGGGCAAGGGTCCTGCATGGGGTAACTCACTCTTCGAGGACAATGCCGAATTCGGATACGGCATGGCAATCGCCATGAAGGCAAGAAGAGCCGAAATGCAGCACGTTGTAGAGAGACTGGCTGAAAGACCTGAAGCGGCAGAGGCTGCAAAGGCATGGCTGGACAACATGGAATGCGCAGACTGCGCAGGCAGAATGGGAGATGCTCTCGTTGCTGTATGTGAGAAGCTGGATGACGAAGACGCAAAATACGTTGTAGAGAACAAGGACATGCTTCCTAAGCCTTCAATGTGGATCTTCGGCGGTGACGGATGGGCATACGACATCGGTTACGGCGGACTGGACCACGTTCTGGCATCGGGAGAAAACGTAAACGTTCTGGTATTCGATACAGAGGTATATTCAAACACAGGCGGACAGTCATCAAAGTCAACTCCAATCGGCGCAGTTGCACAGTTTGCTGCAGCAGGTAAGGCTGTAACAAAGAAGAATCTGGCACAGATTGCCATAGCATACGGCTATGTATACGTTGCTCAGGTTGCTATGGGTGCAAACCCTGCACAGACACTGAAGGCAATCAAGGAAGCAGAAGCTTACGACGGACCTTCACTGATTATCTGCTACGCTCCATGTATCAACCACGGAGTTAAGAAGGGCATGAACAAGGCAATGCTTGAAATGAAGGAAGCAGTAAGAGCCGGATACTGGAACCTGCTGAGATACAACCCTGCAGCAGTTGTGGAAAAGAAGAATCCGCTGTCAGTTGACAGTGCTCCTCCAACAGAAAGCTATGAAGACTTCCTGATGGGCGAAGTAAGATACAACTCACTGAAGCTTAAGGATCCTGAAAGAGCAGACAGACTGTTCACCGAGGCAGAGGCATTTGCCAAGGAAAGATACAGAAAGCTTCTCAATCAGAAGAAGAGCCTGGAGCAGAACTAGAGGAAAGGAGTAGATACAATGTTCAAAGTAGTTAAAAGAAGACAGTTAAACGAAAACATGTTTTGGCTTGTAATTGAAGCTCCTCTCGTAGCTCGCAAGGCAAAACCGGGACAGTTTGTAATTCTCATTACAGACGAATACGGCGAAAGAATTCCTCTTACAATGGCAGGACACGACTCAGAAGCGGGAACAATCGATCTGATTTTCGCAGCCGTTGGAAGAACCACAATGCTTATGGCACAGCTGCAGGAGGGCGATTACCTGATGGATGTTGTGGGACCTCTCGGCAAGCCGACAGAAATGGACGGACTGAAGAGAGTCTGTGTTGTAGGCGGCGGTACAGGTAATGCTCTGGCATACCCTCTGGCATGCGGAATGCACGATCACGGCGTTGAAGTTGACATGATCTGCGGATACAAGAGCAAGGATCTGGTAATTCTGGAGGATGAATTTAGAGCCGGAGTTGATAACCTTTACATGATGACAGACGACGGTTCATACGGTGAAAAGGGCTTCACAACAGACAAGCTCAAGGAGCTGATTGAATCGGGAAGAGAATACGATGAAATCGTTGCAGTAGGACCTCCAATGATGATGAAGTTCACCTGCAAGATGGCATCAGATTACGGAATTCACTCAATCGCATCACTGACAGCTTACATGATTGACGGTACAGGAATGTGCGGCGGCTGCAGATGCAAGATTGGCGGAGAAGACAAGTTCGTATGCGTTGACGGACCTGAATTCGACGGCGCCCTGGTTGACTGGGATGACCTTATCAAGAGATCAGCCTATTACAGAGAACAGGAAGCTGAAGACAGAGCTCACGTATGCAGATTAACAGGAGGTGTTCGTTACAATGATTAATTTAGTAAAGAATCAGAATCCAATGCCGGAACAGGCACCGGATGTTAGAAACAAAAACTTCCTGGAAGTAGCAGAAGGATACACTGAACAGATGGCAATAAACGAGGCAATGAGATGTCTCAAGTGCCGCAAGAGACCTTGCGTGTCAGGCTGTCCTGTAAATATCAAGATTCCTGATTTCATCGCACAGGTTGCAATCGGCGAATTCGAAGAAGCATACAGAATCATTTCAGAGGACTCATCACTTCCTGCAATCTGCGGAAGAGTATGCCCTCAGGAAAACCAGTGTCAGGGCGAATGTGTTCGCTGCGCCAAGGGTGAACCTGTTGCCATCGGAAGACTGGAAAGATTCGTAGCTGACTGGCATGCAGCAAACTACGGTGATGAGGAAATCAAGCCTGTTGACTCAAACGGTCATAAGGTTGCAATCATCGGCGCAGGGCCTGCAGGACTGGCATGCGCAGGAGATCTTGTTAACAAGGGATACGAGGTAACAGTATTTGAAGCTCTCCACAAGACAGGAGGCGTACTGGTTTACGGAATTCCGCAGTTCAGACTTCCTAAGGAAATCGTAGCTGCTGAAGTTGCCAAACTGGAAGCAAAGGGCGTAAAGTTTGTAACTGACGCAGTTGTGGGCAGAGCAATCACCGTTGACGAGCTCATGAAGGAAGAGGGCTTCGAATCAGTATTCATCGGAACAGGCGCAGGACTGCCTTCATTCATGAACATTCCTGGAGAAAACCTGATCGGCGTATGCTCAGCGAACGAGTACCTCACAAGAATCAACCTCATGAAGGCTTATCTGCCTGAATATGACACTCCTATCATGCACGGTGACCGAATCGCAATCGTAGGCGGCGGTAACGTAGCAATGGACGCAGCAAGATGCGCCAAGAGAATGGGAGCCAAGGAGGTATATGTAATCTATCGTAGAAGCATGGAGGAACTTCCTGCAAGAGCTGAAGAAGTTCACCACGCAATCGAAGAGGGCATCATCTTCAAACTTCTGAACAACCCTGTTCAGATTCTAGGTGACGAGGAAGGAAATGTTAAGGCAATCGAATGCGTTGAGATGAAGCTGGGTGAGCCTGATGCTTCAGGTCGTCGTCGTCCGATTGAAATCGAAGGATCCAACTTCGAAATTCCTGTAGACATGGTTATCATGTCAATCGGAACAAAGCTTAACACTCTCATTCTCGACACAACTGAGAAGCTGGAGGCTAACAAGAAGGGCGGCATCGGAACAGACAGTTCTGCAGCAACAAACCGTGACGGCATATTTGCCGGTGGAGACGCTGTAACAGGTGCTGCAACAGTAATTAAGGCAATGGGAGCCGGCAAAACTGCCGCTGCTTCAATTGACGAATTCCTGAAATAGCTGGTTTGGGAATTGTATACATGAGAGCACTGTGCACCGGCATCAATAGGATGCCGGTGCCACAGTCTTTTTTGCTTTAGTATCATAATCTGGTATGCACAGGGAGAGACAACAATGGAACGGAAACTGAAATTCGCGCAGTACGGCTGCGGAACAACGGCATCAATACTGCTGAAATACATGATAAACAAAGGAGCCGAGCCGGTGGCCATCATCGACAGAAACGCCGGAAGAAGAGGCAAGCTCATTGAGGAGGTATGGCCGGAATGCGGAGCCCAGGGGCTCAGAATCACTCCTCCCGAGGATGCTGCTGCTCTGCTTAGAGAAACGAAACCGGATATCTGCATCATCGCAACGCGAAGTACAATGAATGACATCATGGAGCCCTTCGAAAACTGCGCAAAGGCGGGAGTATCCGCCATCACAATAGCGGAGGAGGCGGTATATCCCTACAACTCCTCACCTGAGAAGGCAGCATATCTTGACAGGCTGGCGAAGGAAGCGGGAGTTGTGTTCTCGGCAAGCGGCTTCACGGATACCTACTGGGGCTCTCTTGTAACAACACTTGCAGGATCCCTGAACATGGTAGAGGAAATAGAAGGATACTGCCTTTACAGTGCCTATGCGGAGACACTGGCAGCATACCACGGTGTGGGACTCACCGTAGAAGAGTTTGAGGAGCAGTTCGGAACATATAACCGAATGAGCCCCGAAAAGCAGCAGCAGCTGGTGCTGGAGGGAAAATTCGAGCCAATATCCATGTGGAACCAGAACGGCTGGCTGTGCAGCAAAATGGGCCTCACAGCAGTATCTCAGAAGCAGATATGCCAGTACGAAACCAGGGAGGACGCTGTTTACAGCACGGAACTGCACAGAGAATTCGAACCGGGCCTGGTAACAGGCTCCAGATTCACCGCCGTAACCGAGACGGCAGAGGGAATAACAATCAAGGGCAGCTGCGCCGCCAGAGTATTCACCCCTGAGGACAGGGAGTACACCTCCTGGAGCATCAAGGGGGAGCCTGATGTTTCCATGCGCTTTGACATGAAGGATGCAAATTACCAGACCTGCTCCAATCTTATCAACAGGATTCCGGCTGTGCTGAACAGCAGTCCGGGCTTTGTAACTTCGGATAGATTTGAGAACTGCACATATATGACGGATCATATCGGCAGCTACGTAAAATAAAAAAATGGCACTCCCGGGCGGAATCGAACCGCCAATACATCCTTCGGAGGGATGTGTCATATCCATTTGACCACGGGAGCACATAACAAAAATATTCAATTCAAAACACAATCTATATTTTAATGGAAACGGTGAACTATTACAAGTTCTGACTTGGTTTTGTGCTATAATATTTTTTAAAGTTTTTTGAAATGGCAAGAGGAAAGGGTAAAAACATAACATGAAGCAGTGGATGTGGAGGAAATTCGTTAAGGACTGGGAGAATATCAAGGATCCCAAGGTTCGAGAGGGCTACACCAGGCTCACGGGTATGCTGGGAATCATGGTTAACAGTATCCTGTGCGTCATCAAGATTATTCTGGGGCTGGCCATCCATTCCATCGCCGTGGTGGCGGACGGAGCCCACGACCTGGTGGACTCACTGGCGGCCTGCATAACTCTTGTGGGTGCCAGAATAGCCAGAAAGCCGGCGGACAAAGACCACCCCTACGGCCACGCCAGAGTGGAGTATCTCAGCAGCCTTGTGGTATCGGCAATCGTCCTCATAGTGGGGTATGAGCTTATGAAAACCTCCGTGGACAAGTGCCTGCACCCTGCCGCCACGGAGTTCTCCTGGCTGATGGTGGGTTTCATGTTATTTGCCATACTTCTGAAGGGATCCTCGGCGCTGTTTACGATAGCAACGGGAAAGCACATTAAATCCCTTCCCGTAATCGCCGCGGGAACCGACAACAGAAACGACGTAATATCCAGTATCATCATCGTAATCGGAATGCTGGTGCACCATTTCACGGGACTGGAGCTGGACGGATACATGGGATGCATCGTATCCCTCTTCATCCTGTATTCGGGTGTAATGCTGATTAAGGAAACAATCAGCCCTCTTCTGGGGGAACCTCCGGAAAGGGAAACCGTAGAGGAGATGCAGGAAATAATACTGTCCCATCCTGAGGTAATAGGTGTTCACGATATGGTAATATACAAGTACGGTCCCGGAAAGGAATTCGCTTCCTTCCATGCAGAGGTTGACTCCGGGGAAGACTTCTTGGAAATACACGATGTAATAGATGACATAGAGCAGGAAATACTGAACAGGCTGGGAATAACCGCCACCGCCCATATGGATCCAATTGAAGTGGACAATCCAATCAGAATCCGCATGCAGGAGGTAATTGCAAAGGCAATAGAGAGCATTGACGGAGTTGACAGCTTTCACGATCTGCGGGTGGCACCGGGAAAGAACCACACGAAGATAATCTTCGATCTGGTGCTGGAGCCCGGATGCAGAACCGACAGAGACAGAATACTTGAGATTGTGTCAGATGCGGTGAAACAGGAAAACAATACATATGAGATTGCAGTAAACTTCGACAATCTGTACATATAGAATGACTGAAGTGCGGAATCAGGTGGCCGCAAGGCACTTGGTGATGTGCCACTTGGATATGTAATCTCTGATAATGGCTGCAGCAGCATCATCCGAAAAAGGGATGCTGCTGTTTTTTATTGCCTTTGCATCAAGGCACTGACGGGCATACCGTCTGCGATCCTCTGTAGGAGTCAAGTGCCACAGAGATTTGAAGGCGCTGTAGAAATACTTGGGATCAGAAAAACCGCACTCAAAGGAAATGTCGGAAACAGACATGTCAGTGGTCAGAAGCAGTATCTCCGCGTTGTAGCATCTTATGTAGTTCACCATGTTCGAAAAGCTGTTAAAAACCGTCTTGCTTATGAACTGGGAAAAGTAGGTTCTATTCATGTGCTCTCGGCTTGCCAGTTGAGATACGGTTATCTTTTCTCTGTAATTATTGTTAATGTATTTGAGAATACGGGTGAAACGGGCGTAGAGATCCTCGTTCATGTAATCGTCCTGGTTCTCGTAGTTGAACCAGTTGAAATACTGCAGAAGGACATCAGCAAGGGTTCTCACGCCTCTGCTGCAGTCCACATCATAACCCCGGAAGTATATTGTGGAGAGGGCAAGGATAATATCCTTAACCTGGTCCATTGCCGGCTGCTGGTAGGGAAAGCAGTGATTGCTTTCGCAGGCGTAATACACATACTTAAGCTCCTCCCACTCGGGAAGGGCGGAAAGATCCAGATGAAATATCAGAGTCATGTTCTCTGAAGACCCGTTGAGATAGTGAAGGTCATAGTAGTCGATGGAATGAATCTGTCCCGGAGTAAGAACGTAGTCCTGATCTGCTGCAATAAGATGAATGGTTCCCTCAAGACAGTAAACCAGCTCCAGCTCCGTCAGGTGTCTGTGGGGGTACTGCTTGCCGATTCTGCAGAGCTCCGCCGAGAAGGGCATGTTGTTTTTGTACTTCAGTTTCGGTTCCGGGATAATCATGTTTCCTCCTTAACATGGTATGTTTAACATGGTATCTTGCTAATTTTCCATGTATATTATAGTCAAATTTTAGATACAAAGTCAATAAACGGATAAAAAATAGCTATAGAAATAGGCTTGACCCTAGGTGATAATTTTTTTGTAAGAACCCAAAGAAATGAAAACAAAGACAAAGGAGTTGAAAATTGTATGGGTAAAAAAGTATTGGTACTTGGAACAGGCGCACAGGGAACAACTGTAGCAAAGAGACTGCAGCTTGAACCGAATGTTGACAAGATTATTCTCGGTGATTACGACGAGGCGGCAGTTAAGGAACTGGCGGGAGAGCTTGATAAGGCTGAGGCATTCTTCTGCGATGCTTCAAAAAAGGAGAACATCATGCCTCTGATTGAGGGATGCGATCTGGTTGTTAATGCCCTTCCTCTGGCCTTCGGAAAGAACGTTATCGATGCGGCTCTGGAGGCAAAGTGCAACTATCAGGACTTCGCTGCTCCTGAAGGGTTTGAAGATACCTGGGAAAAGTGCATGTACAGACTGCTTACAGAGTACAATGAAAAGTTCAAGGCAATAGGCAAGCTGGCGATAATGGGAACAGGCTCGGCACCGGGCACAATGTGTGTGGTAGCCAGAGACACTATGAAGGATATTGACGAATGCGATACAATCTTCATGAACGTATACGAAGGCGTTGAAGCCAAGAGATTCCAGCCTTACTGGTGGTCTCCTGTAACAGCTCTCAACGATATGGACGACCTGCCGGTGGCATGGATTGACGGCAAGATGGTTAATACCAAGCCGTTCTCCCTTCCAATAGAAAGAACCTACGATTATGTGGGATATCCTGTAAGATTCGTAGAGCATGCCCACGACGAACCTTTCTATGTGGGTATGAGAGCAGACGATTTCTTCAAGGGCTGCAAAAACGCCTATTTCAAATACGGCGGAGTGGGAATCGAATTTGCTGAACCTCTGGCCAGAGCGGGACTGCTTAAGAGAGATCCTGTTGAAATCGACGGACAGATGGTTAACACCCACGAAGTGATTCTGAAGTTCCTTCCTTCACCTCCTAGATTCGCCCACGAAGTTGAGGAGATTATTAAGGAGGGTCTCGTATCGGATGACGGAGCATTTGTTGTTGAAGCACTGGGAAAGAAGGACGGCAAGCCTGTAAGAGTTGAGTCCCATCTTTCAGCACCGGGATTCGTGGAATCCTTTGAGAAGTTCGGCGTAACAGGAGAACAGTATCTCACAGGACAGGGGGGATTCCTTTTCACCAAGCTCTTTGTTAACGATCAGCTTGAAAATCAGAGCGGATTCATCTCATCAGCTGAGCTGTCGGAAGAGGCTAACGATAAATATCTGGAATATGCTGCTGAGCTTGAAATCACTCTGGAGAGAAGAATCATCTACGATGATCCGTACTTTGAGGAACAGGAACCGGCAAAGGAATTTGTTCCATGGTGGGAGCAGCCTACGATTACACCGGTTGAGCTGTAAAAAAAGCAATATTTTATCGGGGACCGGAGCAATCCGGTCCTTTTTATGTTATAATTACCCGGTAGATTATTATTATAAGGAGAACTTACAATGGCTGAAAAGAAAATGAATATTGTATGTCTTGACATGGAAGGCGTGCTTGTACCGGAAATATGGATTGCCTTTGCAGAGGAAACGGGAATACCTGAATTCAAGAAAACCACAAGGGACGAGCCGGATTACGACAAGCTTATGGAATACCGCATTAATCTTCTGAAGGAACATGGACTGGGACTTAAGGAGATTCAGGAAACGATAGCAAAGATCGATCCCCTGCCGGGAGCCAAGGAATTCCTTGACAAGCTCCGTCAGCAGACACAGGTGATAATCCTCAGTGACACCTTCGAGCAGTTCGCCAAGCCTCTCATGGAGAAGCTGGGATGGCCTATGATAATGTGCAACACTCTGGAGATTTCAGATGAGGGCATGGTTACAAAGCATATCATGAGAATCGAGAAATCCAAGCTGTCAACTGTCAAGGCTCTTCAGTCAATCGGATACGATACAATTGCAGCGGGAGACAGCTTCAACGATCTGGGAATGATTCAGGCAAGCAAGGCCGGATTCCTGTTCAGATCAACGGAGCAGATAAAGAAGGACTATCCTCAGTATCCTGCTTTCGAAGAATACGACGAATTCTATGATGCCATAATCAAGGCACTCTAAATAACAGCTGACGTTAACCCGGGAAAAGCGAGCAGAGGCTCCTTCCCGGGTTTTGATAATGAAGAACACAAGGGAGAAACGATGATTACCGGAAAACAGAGGAGTTATCTGAAAAAACTGGGGCACGAACTTGAGCCCGTTGTTTACATTGGCAAGTCTGACATGACTGAAAACGTAATAAAGGAAATGGACAATCTGCTGGAATCAAGAGAGCTGAT
>X136_Domestic_Pig__coassemble_91_pt1 | contig 17608 bp, 10 predicted proteins | sample X136_Domestic_Pig__metabat2_low_PE_007 | metagenome-assembled genome bin X136_Domestic_Pig
CCTCCACATCCTCCTTCTGAAGACCGCTGAGGACAATCTTCTCCTCCCCATAACCACTTATGTCGATATCGTCCGTTCCGCATCCTGCCATGCAAAGGCAGGCGAGGAGGGCGATGATTGCTATCATTAACACATTTAACTGTTTCATGCTACGTTCCTTTTTCATCTATTCAACGGGATTCAGCTTCATTCCATCTGTTACTGTAATGTTGTCCTTTCTGTCGATAAACAACGCTTCAATATTCTTTTCCGGATACTTTTTCTGAAGCATTTTAACTATCCTCATTGCCTCATTTGAGCCAGCCATCAAACATGTTGTTGACAATCCATCGCAAAAACAAGAATTACCTTTTTCTGCCACAATTGTCACAGACTCCAGATCTGTTTCCGAAGGATATCCGGTGGATGGATCCAGTATATGGTGATATATGGTGCCGTCTCGTTCGAACATTCTCTCGTAAATTCCAGAGGTAACAACTGTCTTATCCTGCACTGATACTGTTCCAATTACCTCCGTTCTGTCACTATAAGGCCGTTCAATTCCAATAACAAAGTCATCTCCACCTTCCTTTGTTCCAATGGCAACCACATTTCCGCCAAGATTAATAATTCCAGATTCAACTCCCTTATCCTCTAAAAACTCTGTAAGCTGATCGGCAATATATCCCTTAGCAATTCCGCCTAAATCAATCTTGGCGCGGATATTCCTAAGGCTTATATTGTTGCCCGCAAGTTCAACCTGCCTGTAATCCACCGTTTCGCAGGCTTTACCAATCTCATTGGCAGATGGAACCTGAGGATCTGATGCCTTGAAGTCCCACAAATCAGTCAATCGTCCTATTGTTATATCAAAACTTCCTCCGGAAATTTCACCCATCTCCAAGCCAACTGCAATGGTTTCCCTCGTGGTCTCTGATATTTCGACTTCTTCTCCGGCTGCAGAATTTATTCTATCCACATCGCTGCCTTTAACAGTTTTGCTTAAAAGAGCTTCGCTCTCCTCGATTACCTTAAATCCTTCTGCGATTGTTTCCTCCGCTTCATTTCTGTTAAACCCGTATATGGCTATTTCGCATGCAGTATCAAGGCATTCATCTGTTCCAATTACCGGTTCTTTATTTCCGCATCCAGCCTGTGATATAATGAGCAGAGAAAACAACAGTGCTGCGGCAATGACTTTACGCGTTATTTCGAAGATGTTTTTTCTGGACATTATTCCTCCCGAATTTGTTGTAATCGTATTCATGATAAAAAAAGCTGATTTAATTCTTGCCGCCATACTGATTATTATGGGGCTGGCAGTATCATATTATCTGTCCTTTGGCACCGTTGCAGGCAATACGCTTGAAATCACATCTCAAGGACGAGCATTTGGAATTTATTCGCTGTATGAAAACCGCACTGTTGTAATCGAAACACCTGCAGGTCATTTTAATAAAGTTCGTATACAGGATGGCTGTGCCTTTGTAACTGATGCAGACTGCCCTGGAAAAGACTGTATCAACAGCCGCAGAATTTCGAAATGCGGCGAGACGATCCTTTGCCTTCCCAACAAGCTGGTTCTGAAAATTAAAGGAGGTAAATCGGCATATGACTCAATCTCCAAATAGAGGTCTCTCTTCTTTACATACTCTCCCCATTGCGATAACCGGACTTATGGTTTCAATTGCTCTTATTTTCTCATATCTCGAGGTTCTTTTTCCTTTTAATATCGGAGTGCCCGGAATTAAGCTCGGAGTAGCAAATATCGTAATAATAGTTGCTCTTTATTATTTCAACGGCAAATACGCTATGATAATCAATATTGTTCGCATTTTCATATCAGGTTTGCTCTTTAGCGGCGTATTCGGCATAATATACTCTCTTGCAGGAGGGCTTCTCAGCCTTCTTACTATGATTCTTCTGAAGCGCGTCAGAATATTTTCTGTTACCGGCGTTTCAATTGCCGGAGGAGTAATGCATAATTTAGGGCAAATGCTAATCGCTTCAATTCTTGTAGGAAATAGCGGTGTATTTGTTTATTTCCCGGTTCTGGTTATCTCAGGTGTCGTGTGCGGCTTCGTAACAGGTGTGCTTTCTTTTCTAATCCTCAGATATTTGCCCTCACGCGGCAATACCCTGTGATTATTCTTCCACCACGTAGTATTTGCCTGTTTCAGGGTCTTTATACACCTTTCCCATTTCCTCTAAATTTTTATTGGAATCCACCTCTTCAATCTGCCCGTCCTCCATGCCATTTACTTCATATTTCGTTTCAGGTGATTTCGTAATCTCTCCCCGATCTGACACATCAATATTCCAGCTCATTATAAGGGCAAGCAAAATCCCGCAGGCAAAAACAAGCATCGCATCTGCCATGTTGCCAACACCCTCCATAGGACTGAAGTCGTCTCTCTTTCTGTTTACACGCAGCCTTCCTCGCTGATTATCCAGTCTCATAGTTCTACCCTCTATCCTTTATGCTACCGCTGTTCTGCTGCTGCATTCTGCGATAGGCTTTCTTCCTCTCTCTTGACTGTTCCTCAAGAATAGCCTCAAAAACTGTTTCCAGTCCTATTATGTACTGCTCATACCAGCTCTTTCTTATGCCGGATATCACGTATGAAATCGCTCCACTGATAAGCCCTGCCACTGTTGTATCAAAAGCAATAAGCAATGAATCCGACAGAGTTTTTGTATCTCCCTGTCCCAGTGCAATAAGTCCCGGACCCAGAGGAATAAGGGTACCCATCAAGCCAAACATGGGTGCGGTCCTTGCAACTATGTCGGTTATCTTCGTTATCCTGCTGTAACGATTTTCTTCATCCGCAAGCAGCTGCCTTGCCAGAGCTTCTCTCGTATTGTCAGGATATTTTATCCTATCAATAAGAATTTCCGATGCTCTTTTCTGACGTTTCAAAAGTTCACTGCTGAAAATGATTGACTTCATTTCGCTCATGCTTTTTCCCTGAATACTGTCAATCAGCTTAGGGATACTTTCTTTCAAAGCCTTTCGCTCACTAAAAAACTCTGCTATCACGCTACCAAGCATAAGCACTGATATAATGATCAACACAATCAGTATGATTATTGTAGGAATCTGCAATCCGCTGCTTACTGCTCTAAGAGCATCCTTTAATACTTCTGAAACCACTTTTTACCTCTTTCTATCTGTCAATCCTGAATCTTCTTATTCTGTATACCAGCCCCACGGTAAAGGCTGCGCTCAGTGTTCCTATAGTTCCCGCCGCCGCACCTTTACTGAACTGTTCGCCTTCGTCAAGTGCAGCTGCATCTTCTGCCATGCTTTCAGTTCTAGCTTCATCCGACATACTTGTCTGAGGAACAATTTCATCACCAAGGGTAACCACTTTTGCGGTTATTGCTTTCACTTCAACTGTTTTTTTGCGTTCAGATGAGTTTCTTTCGTCCTTTGCGGAATCTGTACGCCCTTTGCCAGCAACTTCACCTGCTTTGCCGTTTATTGTTATGCTGGCAGAAACACCGTTTGGAGCAGTCGCCGTTATCGTAACTGCACCCTTCTTCTTAACTGTAACATTGCCTTTTTCATCAACTGTTGCGATTGATGTGTCACTGCTTTTCCACACCAAATCGGATTCATCATAATAATCATCAATAAATCCTTCTGCTATTATTTCTGCCGACACCTTCTTCTTGCTGCCCACTTTCAGATTACTGTCACCTATATCAAGTTTTATTTCGGTTACAGCGGGGGATCCTGAAAGGGTTACATCTATACCATTGATACTGTGGCATGAATCCATTGATGTAACGTCTCCGCCGTCATATCCCGGTCTAGTTTCAGCACCCTCGGTGAGCTTTGTCTGACCTATGCAAAACCTGTATGTCTTGGAAGTGCTCATTGACAGGGAGCCGGCATTTGCGCCCGGTGCCTTGCTTTCGCCAAATTCAAGTGCCAGAATAGCCGGGACTGTCTTTGCACCCTCAAGCGCTCCTTCCTGCACATATATTGTCTGGCTTCCTGTCTGTTCCGAAAGCGCCGAAAGATTAGGATAATAGTATCTGGTGCTTGTCAGATGACCTCCCACTGTAAAGTTTCTAGTGTATCCGTCATCTGTTGAAAAAGTAATGTTCTGAATCGACCCCAGGTCAATACCGGCCTTATCAAGTATTGTCGTAACCTGAGGCCCTCGGGCAGCCATTGTCATTACACCCCCTACTTTTGTGATGTTGGAGTAGTAATATGTTGATGCTCCCATAGCCTCAAGGTCTGCTCTTGAAAAAGTTGCTTTAACTCTGAGTTTGTCACCTCTCTCACCATAATACTGTACCCTAACTTCCAGGTTTGTGCCTGCAGAATAGGCTGCATATACACTCTCATGCCATGTGAAATTCACCAGGACAAATGCCTGTACGAGCAGTAAAGCAATCACGCACAAACTCGATAGTATTCTTCTTTTAAATCCTGTTTTACGCATAATCTCTATATCCTATCAGTATCCAAGTTCCTGTCTGTCAAAGCTTACTCCATAGCACAGTTCATACAGCTCATTCACATCTTCCTGCAGCTGTCCGTCATCAAGAATTTCCGGATACATCACATGCATCATGTATTCAATTCCCAAAGCACTAACGAGCCCCGGAAATTCCCACGAATCCTGTTCCGCAGGCATGACATATATGTTCTTCTTCTTCACAGCTTCAATTTCAGCCCATACCTTGTCTCCATATATATCCTCGGCATCGTAAACCGCGCTTTCACTGCCCGTAATAAAAATGTATTCGGGATTCCACTCAAAAATCTGCTCTGTTCCTGCTGTTGGCCATAGTTCTGTGGCTTCAAGATCCGCCCCGCAGTTTATCGCTCCTGCCCTTTCCAGCATCTCTCCCTGAAGCATTGTTCCGTCTGCAATCTTGCCAATGGATGTTCCCATCACTATGGCCGTTTTTTTGTCTTTATCAGGAATATCGGCAATCAGTTTCTCTGCTTTTTTTATACAGTCATTGTAGTATTGAATTAGACGGTTAGCCTTTTCCTCGGCCCCGCATACTTTACCCATGATTTTCAGTGCCTTTATCATATCCTCCGGCGTCTCAACATCTATTCCAATTGCCGGAATGCCAATCTGTTCCACTGCTTCAAGAGTTTCGATATCACTAGCTTTGTGGAAGAACAAGTCGGGTTTCAATTCCGCCAGCGCTTCAATATCTGCCACACCCTGCCCAACATCTGCGCATTCCTTCAGCGAGGGCTGCAGCTGCTCCAGAAACGGCTCGCTCTTACCGATTCCCGTTATCTTATCTCCTTGCTCGAGGCTCAGCAGAAATCGGATTATTACGCGATAGCAAAGGGCAATGCTTTTCGGTTCTTTTTTTACCGTAACTTCCCGTCCTGCCTGATCTATAATTACGAGTTCAGTTTCAGTTTCGGAAACGACCTTTCCTGCGTCCTCCGTTCCGGGCACTTCTCCTGCGCCTCCGCACCCCGAAATGCAGGCAATCCCTAGTACTAAAACAATAATTATAACAGCTGCTTTTATAGGTTTGGAACGAGACATGTTTTTCTCCCCAGTTCATCAACATACAACAACTTCAAATCTATTCCGTAAACCTTTTTAAGGTTTTCCTCTGTGACAATTTCTTCGCATTCACCTTGAACCAGAGATCCGTTTCTGCCTACAATTGCCGCCTTACCGCCTAGCAGCAGCGCGTGATCCGGATTATGCGTTGTCATAACCACAGAATAGCCCTCATCTGCCATTCTGCGCACCATTTTGAGCACCCTGTGCTGGTTGCCGAAATCCAGATGGGCAGTAGGCTCATCAAACAGAACTACCTCAGGTTCCTGAACTATTGCTCTGGCAATCAAAAGCTGCTGGCGTTCACCGCCGCTTATGTTCAGATAGGACTTATCTGCAAGTTCTTCAAGCCCCATGCTTTTGAGAACATTCATGCAGTGCTTTTCCTTTTCTGCAGAGGGTTTGCTGAATATACCTGTTCCGGGAGCACACCCCATCAGAACAAAGTCAAATCCACTGTAATCAAAGGACGGTGTGTGGATCTGGGGCACATATGCAACTAGCCTTGCAATTTCTTTTGCTTTCATTTCGTGCAGATTTTTACCACACAGCAGGATATCCCCTGTCTTGGGACATAAAAGCCCTGCCATACAGTTTAGCAACGTAGTCTTACCTGCTCCGTTTGGTCCTAAAATACAGAGTACCTGTCCCTTTTCAAGTTCCAGGGATACTCCATCCAGTATTTTTCTTTCATCCGAGGGATATGAAAATGACAGTTTCTTAACATCGTAAATCATGCTTGTTTATTACCTCAGATTCATTCTCTGTCTATACAAAAGCCATGCGAAGAATGGTGCGCCTATTATTCCCGTCAAAATGCTTACCGGCATCTCTGCAGGGCCTATTATTCTTGTAACAGTGTCTACGATTAACATGAACATGCCTCCCACTAAGCAGCTTGCAGGAAGTAGAATTCTATTATCCGAACCAACCATCATCCTGCCAAAATGCGGCATTACTAAGCCTATCCATCCTATGGTCCCGGAAATACAGACCGCACCTGCAGTCAAAACTGTGGAACACACGATGCATAAGCCTCGCAGCAATGAAAGATTAGCCCCTAGACTGCGGGCTTCCTGCTCTCCCATTGAAAGCACATTTATCCACCATGACATTGCAATAAGGATTGCCGCAGCAATTAAACTCAGGGGCAGCACACTCATAATCCCCCTGATATCTACATAGGCAAAGCTTCCAAGCTGCCAGTAGGTGATTGCCGCAAGCTGAGTTTCCGGGTCAGCAATATACTTGATAAATCCCAGCACAGATGACATGGCTCCGCCAACAATTATGCCTGCCAACACAAGCATGACATTTGATTCACTTCTGAGAATTCCGGGTATTGCCATTGTCAGGCCAACAGCGAGAATGCCTCCTAAAAATGCGAATACCTGAACCAGCATTGAAGTCATAGACATGAGTATTGCTATCGCTGCACCTATGCAGGCACCGGAAGACACCCCAAGAAAATCCGGAGAAACCAGCGGGTTCTTGAAGACACTCTGATACACTGCCCCTGAAAGGGCAAGAGACGCACCGACGATTACCGTTGCCATTACCCGCGGCAGTCTCACCCCAAGAATGAGATTTTCGTCCATCACATCCCACATCCCGTCTATTCCGAATAACCTGCCAAAAACAATCTTAATGCACTCTCCAGGCGAGATGGAGTACTTTCCCATGCAAAGGCAAGCCAGAATCAGAAGCAGAAGCAATGCAAACAGAACCATGTTGATAACGATTCCCTTTCTTTTGTTTCTTCTGATTTGAGTATCCATTTTTATTTGCCTCTGTGCTTAGCAATATCTATATTCTACCAATTTGAGGATGTGAGCCGGCGAAAGCCGGCTCACATCCTCTGTTATTATTATCGGATTACAGTTTACCTGTATGTTCTCACGCTGCGTACTGTCGAGTAGCTGCTGTAAACACGTTTACCGGATATATTAACATATGCCTTTACCTTATAATAGTATCTCTTCTTAGCCTTCAGATGCTTATTAGTATAGGAAACCGTCTTTCCGCTCCTAATAGTCTTGACCGTCTTGAATCCGGAGCTTTTTTTCTTGGACCTGTAAATTACATATCCATCTGCACCGTAAACCTTTTTCCATCTGACTGTAGCCTTTTTCTTTCCGGCCTTCAATGAAACCGAAGGCTTTGCAAGTTTCAGCTTTCCTGCGTATGTTACAGATTCATTGCCGTAAACAAACTCACTATTAACCTTCGAGCATGGAACTATCTTGTAGAAGTATGCTCTTTCCACCTTGACATTCCTGTCCGTAAATGCCGGTTCAGTTACCGTCTTAACCTTTTTAAAGACACCGTATGCTGTTTCTGATTTCAAAACATCATATGATTCAGCCTTTGGAATCCTATTCCATTTGAGGTTGATTGCCGGCGCTGCTGCTTTCACAGTAACCTCGATCGGATAGTTATTCAGCGCCTCCTCCATCTCCTGTGCGGCCGTCGGAATATCTGCCAGAAGCTCGGTCAGTTCATTGTAAACAGCTGCCGCTTCCGCAGCTGTTTCAACCCCCTTGAGTTTGCTCTCAAGTCTGTTTACTGAAATCCACAAATCGATTGCATTTCCCACATTGTAATCTGAGAAACTGATTTCATCAATTGCAGCTTCAGTTTTCTTGACATATTCGTCCCTGACAATCACATCAAGAGCCTTTTCGGCGAGCTTCAGACTCTCAAGATTCGTTACTCTTTCCTTCTCCGCATCTGAGAGTGCATCATACGCTTTTCTGGCTGCAATGATTGCATCCGCATCCTCAATAGTTATCTGGGCGGCATCAGGCAGGGCTTCAATTGCCTCAACTACTTCCTTAACCGCATTCACATCTGCCTTTTTGTTGAATATGATTTTGTTTACGTCTTTAGCCCATGCGCTTTTATTTACTTCATTTTCGCTCATCTGTCCACGGCAGACTTTCGCTACTTTTTCTTCGCCTTCTGTCCAGATAAACATTGCCTTGTTGCCCTGAAGGTCTTCCTTGAAGGCCTGATCGGCTGTATACGTCGTCTCTCTGCCATCAGATGAAATCATTGTTACCGACTCGATTTCGGCTCCCTTGGCAAGGCCCATCACGTCTACGATGTTTTCGAGCGTTGCGCCCTGTACTGTTATATCTGCTTCAGTTCCCGAGGAGTTGCGAGTGTGGAAGGTTGCGTTAACCCTTGTTATTCCGTCCCAATTCTTGATTCCTTTAATTGTGAAGTATCCATCCCTTGCAAGGGCATCGCCTGTAATTATGAGAGCTGCGGTTTCTGAAGTAGCATCTCCTGCAGGCTCAACTGAAGGTTCCTGCTCCCCTGTGCTTGTGAATTCAAAGCTATGAACCGCAAGTCCCTTTGAAGATCCGGAATACAGTGTGTCACCCATAAAGTCCAGGCTGTAGACATTGTCATATCCCGAAGGCCATGAACCTGCTGCTGACGAATAATTATCGGTCAGAGTAAGTTTTCCCTCGATAATAGTCGGATCGTCAACTCTAAAGATACCGTCCTTTGACGTGCCGAACCAAAGTCCGCCATCAGGATCAACAGTAACCATTCTCAACTCAGAATCAGTGGAAAATGCTTCTTCTCCAAACAGTTCAAATCCTGTATACCTAACAGCTTCGCCTCCGGTTTCATTCACATGCCATACCACGCCACCGGTATTTTTCATGCCTCCATATGAACCTGAAGCTACAATCCATGCACTGCCCTTTGAATCAACAGCTATATCCCTGATCCACACATCGCCAAGTCTGTAGTTCGAAGTGTTGCTGTCCTGCTCTGATGTGTAACTGTAGGATTTAACAACCTTTCCATCCTTGAAGTATGCGAACCCACCAGTAAACGGCTTTGATCCTCCGGCATCTTCCGTATCAGGATAGAATCCGCACCAGATTCCGCCGTTCTTGTCAAATTCTATGTTATCAACTGATTCTGCCGGGAAGCCGTCGGCCTTGTTCCATGTCTGCCAGGTACCAGCTGCAGGGTCATATTTTGTGAGACCTCCAAATGAACCGAACCAAATGTTACCATTTTTGTCTTCTTTTATTTCCTGTACATAGTCGTTAGGTATTGTTGAAGGATTATCCGAAGCTCTGTAATAAGTGATTTCTCCGTCCTTCATGTAACCAACGCCGAAATTCTCGTTTGCATTTGAGTAGCTTCCGTTCTGCGTGAACCATACGCCACCCTTGCTGTCAGCACATACAGCTGATACAACTGCACTCTTAAGTGCCGGTTCGGTTGCTGTATTGTATGTTACAAATTCATTCGAACCCTTTGCCTTGTAAGAAAGTCCACCGCCATATGTTCCAATCCACATATTGCCGTTTTTATCAGAGGATACGCATCTTATTCCCGACAGAGGAAGTTCTCCTTCCTGTGAAGTTCCCTCAAATACATTGAATATCGTTCTTTCAGGCACCGAAACGGTGATACCTGATATGTATTGACACTTATCGTACCACTTGGTCTGATCTGCATCAGGGTGAGCTGCCAGATAGTTTCTGTAGATTCTCACCTTGCTGTTTGGAGTCTTGGAGGTATCGTCAATTGCCCTCCACTCGCCATCAACATATTCTTCATATGCAACGAAGTAATCCTGAGCAGCTGCATCCTCCAGTGAAATGTCAGAGTAAGTTCCATCGCCACCATATCCGCCGGCATCAATTCTGAAGGTTGCCTCTTTGTCTGTAATATTTATTGAAGACAGCAGGGCTTCCAGAGATACTCCGCGCACTTTCTCATTAACACCCTTGATTGTGTATTGTTTTTCTTCCTGTCCCAGTTCTCTGAGAGCTGCAACGGAATATGTCTTTGCTTCATCCAGTGTGTTGCTTGCTACTGTGAAATCGGCAGCTTCCTGCGGAGTTTCTGCGTTGCCGACCTTAATAGTAACACTTGTTACTTCCATTATGCATGCGCCCTGTGCATCCTGAATCATCAGACGCATAGGACCACCCTTATTATCAATGGAAGAATCGTAACCGTCACCCATTACAGCTCCGGCACCCTTTCCTCCGGAAGCAAGAGGATAACCGTCAACGGCATACGCCAGAAGAACAGGAACATAGTTATCTCCGTCCTTCACTCCGTTTTTCAGTCCGTCAAGACCTACTTTTCCAACTGCTTCCACGCTGAAGTCGTCCTTTGACCCTACAGTAATGGTTATAGGATTGTCTATGCCCTGAACATCACTGAATGTCTTCTGAATAAGCTGCCAGAAGTTCAGGCCTTCCCATGTGTTCGTATGCTCGGCATATATCTCTTCCTTAGAAATGATGTCTGTCATTGCTTCAAGTTCTGAGATTTTGTATGTCTTTCTCGCCAGCTCATTTTCCTTGCTGTCTACAACCTTAAATGCTATTTCATCGTTAAGGTATGTTTTGAATACTTCTGAACTGGAATGGTTCCAGCTTACCTGCTCGGATGCTGTAACTTCAATTTTAACAACATTTTTAATGCATTTGCTCTTGTTAACATCCTCCGCTCCCGTCTGTCCGATGATCAGCTTGAGCGGACCTCCGTCGTTGCCGTAGGATGTATCATAGCCACCGGATTCGGATGATGAAACCAGTGGTTTTCCATCCTTGACGTTCTCATTCTCAACAGATGCCGAACCATAAGCCAGAAGCACAGGTAAATCTGCAGCTCCTGTTTCTGTATTCTGATAAGTTGACATTCTTATGTCAGATAAAGTGTATTCAAACGGTGTTTCAGAATCTGCTGAATAAATCAGAACTTTATCTGCGTTTGATTTGAGACCCACATTTGTCGATTTAAGCAGATTATACAGATTTATGCCTCTGTATCTTGTCTGAGTAACTGTGCCGGTATTGTTTCTGAAACTATAGTCCTTTGTTTCAGCCAATGACTGCTTTCCCTCAAGCTCAGCAACAGTAAATGATTTCGGCTTAGTCAGTCTCGTCCCTTCGCCCTGCACTGTCAGGGTATTCTCTGCATATGTGCTGTACGGCTCACCGATATGTGCATATGCATCAGCCTCAAGATTTATTTCAATCTCTGTAATGTTAGCGAGACTGCCCATTGTGCTTGCTGCTTCGGAATTTGCCCTAGGGAATATGAGCTGCAGAGGACCGTTATTGTTCTGAACTGTATGCTCTGTATCTGCCTCTCCCTCAGCAACACCCTTCAGAGTCTGTTTTTTAACGTATCCCTCAGATTCCTTCTTTTCTGCAACAAGAGGATACCCGTTCTTGGCATATGCAATAACAGGTGTGAGTCCTCCAAGCTCAGTCTGAGCATTGTAACCGTCCTTCACTGCCAGCACTTCTTCAAGGCTCATGGTAACAGGCTCTGCTCCTGCAGCCTTAAACGTAATTGACCCCTGTTCTCCTGCCAGCTCAACAACGTCTGTCAGGAAGTAATTGAGGTTAACTCCTTCATAAAGATCGCTGTAGAAGTTTCCGTTCTTGGCAACTTCGTAGAAGCCCTTAACCTTCGCTTCTTCAAGCTGTGTCTTTGTCAGCTTGCCGCCGTAAATAAGCTCTTCCAGGTCTTTAACAGTATAGTCCTTTACTGTCTCCTTGCTGCCGTCATTGATTGTTACCTTGAGACCGCTTACCTCCAGAGCCTTGTACGCAGAATTTGCAGGCTGATATGTATGAGTACTGTAATTGTACTTGTTGTCGCCTACAACGATTTTATCCAGCAGCTTAGCCTGGTTCGAACCGTTGGCGTGACGATAATTTCTCTTTCCCGAAATAACGCGCAGCGGACCGCCGTCATTTGAAAGACCGCTGAGATATCCATCCAGGTTCTTGCTGATTACATAAGGATATGCATTTGCTCCATATGATACGAGAACAGGATATCCTACTGCCAGCTTGTCACCTGTGGTAACATCGTCGCCCTCTCTGAGATTTTCATTCGGTGTATAAGAATCGCCGTTATCTGCTGCATTCTTCTCATAGAATCCGAATTTGTCGGGATCCGCTACTTCAGCCAATGTAAATGAATCAAATCCCGTATAATTGTCTGTCGATCTGAATGTAACCTTAGTATTCTCATCGTCCGCCTTGCTTTTGTCGATTCCCGAATGCTGAAGCAGACTCCAAAGCTTGACTCCTTCATATGAGTTCACGTACCAGTATGATGAGTTAGCCAAACTGTATTCATCTCTGTAACCGTATCCGTTGTCAACTACTTCTCCAGCCTGGTCATATTTAACCATGTTCTCAAGTTCTTCAACTGTATAATTAACTTCACACCCAAGCTCATCGCCTGTTACAGTCAGAACATACTGAGAGTTCTCCGCCTTATTGTACGGAGCTTTATCATGCTTGTATCCCGGTGCGGAATCTTCTTCCACGTAGATATAAGCCATGTTTCCGAACTTCGTATATTTTCCGTCCTGATCTCCGTATTTCTCCAGGTCGTAAACGAACTTCAGGCAGCCGTCTCCGTTGCCAAGATCTTTATCTTCGCCTGTTGCATCATTAAACACAAAAGGTCTGGCATTGGAACCATCCTCCGCCGCTGTTCCGTATGCAACCAGTGCAGGCGTTCCCGCATCGTGCATGGCTTTAATATCAGATAGCGACAATGTGGCGATAGCTTTCCTGTTTCTGTTCTTGATGGTGACTTTCTTGGCTTTATCAGTCATCTTGATTCCGCTCTTCTCAAGTCCCGTCAGAATATAATAGAGATCAACGCCTTCATATGTTCTTGTGGCTTTTGCTCCGTCCCTTGTGTCTGAATATACGCTTCTGGCACATCCTGCATCCTTGCTTTCAAGGTCCTTAACCGACAGCGGTGTGCTGGCAGTCATTCCCGGACCCTCGATTGTCAGAGTCGCTCCTGTAATGGAATCGATATTGTAAGGACCTGTCTGGCCTGTGATTCCCCCGTTTGTGACATGCTTATACGGGCTGGTTGAGAAATCGATTCCGCTTGATTTTGTTATCGTAATTTTGTTAACCATCTTTGCGGGACTTATACCATCACCGTAAAGTGTGAAAACACCTCTCTTTGTACTGTCATTAGTATCTTCGACATAGATTGCTGCCAGGTCACCGGCCGATGTTCCCTTTTCATAGGCTATCATGTAATTACTGTTTATCAGTTCACCTACAGTCTTGCCATTATAGTCTGACATATCCCAACCATCGGCTGTCTCAAAGGTAACGATATCACTTTCATCGCATCCCTCAAGAAGAACTGAAAGAGGAGTTCCTCTGACATAGTCGGTCTTTTCACCGCTTTTTGCGGAATATGTGTAGGACTTCTCTGCCCTGGCTTTCATGAGTATATCTCCACGAGTATACCCTGTACTTCCAACTGTAAGTTCAATATTAGAAATCGCCTTTTTTCCGATTACAATCTTTGTCAAAGGGTCATTACTTTTCCCATTGAAAAGCTGACTGTTCTGATCATTGAAATTAAGTTGACCTGTGATGAGTCTTAAATAAGAAAGTTCTTCTCCTGCTGATCCGCCATCACTTTTCGAAACATCGGTGTTAGCCCATGAAATCATTGTATTAACTTCATATGAGTCACTATCCGAATCTGAAAGAATATTTGGATATGAGTATCTGTTTTCTCCAATTCCGCTTGTTATTGTTGAACCCAACGTTGGCGATGTTACACTCGGATCAAACACCGCTGAATATCCATTTGTGGATAAAAATGATACCTTGTCTTTCGCTGAATCATAGTTTGTTGCTCCGAGAATGGCGCTTACATACACACCTGTTGCTCTCGTCAATCCTGTAAAATACTTTCCGTCAGTTCCGGTTTGCGTCTTTGTGAGAGAGTAAAGTACGTTCGCACCGCCATTTCCCTCATCCTGAGCAAGGTATTTTAGTTCATCTCTTGTATATGCCCTTTCCTTGCCGATATTATCCTTCGTGTAGGAACTGTTGCCAATTGCCCCAGTTCCTGTAACCAGAAGTTCCGGCTGTACTGTAGTCAACTTCGATTCTGTCTCAGCGTAAACAAAATCTGTCATTGACATTGGTACCATGGTAATAGTAAGTGCTATTGCCATAAATACAGCGAAAATCCTGGCCACCCAAGTTTTTCTCGTGCTATTCTCGCACATGTCATCCTCCTTCTTCTCATTAGTTCCGTTTGATTATCTTACTCGTACTGCTTTCACAGTTGAATAGCTGCCATAAATCTTCTTGCCGGACACTTTTCTATACGCCCTGACCTTGAAGTAGTATGTTTTACCTTTTTTGAGTTTCTTGTTAACGTAGTATGTTCTTGATCCGCTTGTTACTGTTTTTGCAGTTCTGAATCCGGAACTCTTTTTAAGCGATCTGACAACCTGATACCCGCTTGCTCCGGAGACTCTGCTCCACTTAACAGTTGCTTTCCTGCTTCCGGCTTTAAGGGAAACTGATGGTGTGGAAGGAACCGGCCTCGCGTATGCTGAAGCATAATTGCTCTGTACCTTCTGTCCCTCGGTATCGGCTGATATGGCTCTTATTTTGTAATAGTATGTTGTTCCGGTTTTAAGTCCTGTATTCCTGTAGCTTGTGATTCCAGAAGATGTAATTGTTTTGATTCTCACATAGCTGCTCCCCGATTTTCTGTAAATCTCGTAGCCTGTCGCTCCGGGATTGCTGTTCCATCGCAGTGTTATGGAGTTGTACCCTGAAGATGCTGCCTTAAACCCCTCAACATTGCCAAGAACCACATTGTAAGTAAATGTGGTTACGTCGCTGTCCAGCTTTCCGTACCCAACAGTTTTAACTTTAATAACATGCTTTCCCGGTTTCGTTAAAACAGGTGGATTTGCAAGCTGCTCGCTGTATCTGTACGCGGAATAGTTGTAGAATCCGCTTGCAAGGCCCGGACTCTCTTCCTCTTCCGGATCTACTATATAACAGATCTTATCTCTTTTGTTTTCTTCGGCAGGAAACGGTAGTTTAATGGTCTGCCCGGCAGTTACTGTTGAGTCACCTGCCGGAACCGTTTCGGTCACACTCTCGCATTTTTCAGGCTTTGCGATTGTATCTATACTGATCTGCCCTATTGTAAGCATACCGTCAACACATTCTGCAAAGTTCTGTTCATTTGGCTCTGTCTGCCCGAACAGCAGAGAGTTGTTGTTTCCGGTTTCAATAATCGAAGGCACAATCTTCTTTCCCTCGTATGCTTCAGCCTTAACTGATCCCCCTTTGCTGTCTGTTCCAGCCTCGGCGTTTGGATAATAGTATCTGTCTGCAAATAGCTGCCCCGCGGTAATTTTTGTGGAATATCCGTCATTTCCCGTAAAGGTAATCACCGTATTGCGGTCCAGTTCCTTATTTGCCGCAGACATGCCCTCTTCGATTATCCTGTCAACACTGATGCCGGTTCTATCTAGCTTTTCTGAGAATGATGGGTACGTATTATACCCCGAATAGTTTGCTTTTTCGTTGCCAAATTTTTTCTCCAACTCCGCCTGGGTTGCATATGAACCTACAATTTCCCCATCAACCTTAACCGTAAGCGCATCACCAACATAATAGGTAAAGGTTTGAAGCACGCTGTCCTGCTTGCCATAGCCTTTGACTTTAACCTTAAGTACAATCGTTCTGTTTTTGTATTCAGGCTTATCAGAATCGGCTCCTGCCTTGCACACCGGATTGCAGACCATACTCTGTTTAGGCCCGCAGTTATATATGGTCCATCCGTCTTCAAATTTTTTATCTGTTTCAAAGGTGTAATATATCTTATCGTATTCCCAGTCAATATTGCTGTCTTCAGCCTTTGATATAGTAAGAGTTGCTCCATCCTTCTGAAGGGATAAAGCAGGCTGGTCAACAATAACGGCTCCACACTGTTCTGCCGCCTTTGTGGAGATATCTATTGTCCCGCCCTTTGCAATATACTTGACAAACAGAGGGTTGTTCTCTTCATTCGGAGCCACCTGACCAACATATAGACAGGTATCGCCCATAAGGCTGATAACAGCAGGCACGGCTGCTTTCCCCTCGAATGAATCCTCCTCCACTATTCCGTCCTGCTGATTCACTAGGGCAGCATTTGGATAGTAATATCTGTCTTCATTAAGCTGCGAGCCTGTTAAGGACATCTCATACTTGTTACCTTCAAAACTGATTGTATTTGTATCATTTACTGTTATGCCTGCCGCATCCAGAATTCCATTGACAGTGGGACCTTTTATGTCCGTATACGTGTTGAAAGTAGGGTATGTGTTCCACGCCGAGTAATTGTATGTTTTGTTACCCTCTGCAGTTGCTATTGCCTCCAATTCCTCCATTGAAAACGTCTTCTTAATGACTCCGTTCAGTTTCACGCTAACAGCCGTCTCGCCGGATCCCTGTAATCGTTCTTCCTTTGCCTCCGACAGAATTGCCTCCTGCTCAGGTGCAGCTTCTACCGAATCAGCCTCTATCTCTTTTTCAGCGGCGCTTTCCTGCTGTTCCTGTGTCTCTATGGAAAAAACCGCTTCTGTCGGCACATAAAATCCCATAGTGAATACTACAGCAAATAACAATGTCAGACTCAATAGTTTTTTTCTCATACTAATTTATCCCCTTCAAGTATTAAGTAAAATAAAAAACGGTTCCAAAAGAAACCGGCTTGAGCGCAATCATTCTCAGCAATTTCTTTCCAAAGTGCGGGAGGCACAGCTGTTTCCGGCTGCACCCTGTCGACCTCAGACCGTAGGCAACCCTCCGGATAGCCCCGAAGGTCTTTCGGCTCGAAAATGCTATATTGAATTATTGCTTGCTTGTCGTCAAAATTATTATACACCCCGTAATATGTTGTTACAACTGTAATATTATGTGTAATATTATGTTGCTTATGTTCATTAACCAACAATCTATTGAATATTGAATGTATCTGATAGGTTTGCTATCAGCGAAACCAATCGACACAATCACGAAGTTTTTCCAGCTGTCACCAAAAACGTTGAAATCTAAACCTTCCATTTTCTGACATTGTGAAAATGTGCCCGCAAATAGCCATTTTACTGCAAAAAAGCCCTGTTCGCCCTGCATTTTACAGCTATTTAAAGTGTACCCCGTGTCAAGGACACTTTTAAAAACCCTGAACCCGATTTATGGACAATCCAAAATTTG
>X136_Domestic_Pig__coassemble_92_pt1 | contig 17341 bp, 18 predicted proteins | sample X136_Domestic_Pig__metabat2_low_PE_007 | metagenome-assembled genome bin X136_Domestic_Pig
AGGCCGAATCTGTCTGCGGCGTGCTGGGAATCATGGAATACGTATGATGTAGTGGCATAAATCGGAACTGCTCTGGCATCAGTTACCGGGTCTGCCTGTTCCTGTCCCACATGCAGCTGTAAAGTTTCAAATCTATAATTATTGTTACCCATTTTCATTATTCCTTTCTTCTCTCTCTATATAAACTGGATAAAATGCAGTCCGTTATGCTGACTATTCTGTAAACAGCGGTGTTGAATAGTATCTGTCGCCGCTGTCAGGAAGCAGCACTACAATTGTCTTTCCCTTGTTCTCAGGCTTCTTGGCATATTCAATTGCTGTGTGAAGAGCAGCTCCTGCTGAAATGCCTACGGATATTCCTTCTGTTACAGCCAGCTGTTTTGCCGCCTTGAAGGAGTCCTCGTTCTTTGCTCTGTATACTTCATCGTAAACTGAAGTGTTAAGTACATCCGGAACGAAGCCGGCGCCGATACCCTGAATCTTGTGGGGACCTGCCTTGCCCTCTGAAAGTACAGGTGAGTCATCAGGCTCAACTGCAATAACCTTGATGTCAGGCTTCTGAGATTTGAGGTACTCACCGGTTCCTGTTACCGTTCCGCCTGTTCCCACACCGGCAATGAAGATGTCCACGGTACCCTCTGTATCATTCCAGATTTCCGGTCCTGTTGTCTCTCTGTGAGTCTTAGGATTTGACGGATTGACGAACTGTCCCGGAATGAAGCCTCCCGGAATTTCCTTTGCAAGCTCCTCTGCCTTTTCGATGGCTCCCTTCATGCCCTTGGCCCCGTCGGTGAGAACGATTTCTGCACCGTAGGCCTTAAGGATGTTTCTTCTTTCAACGCTCATTGTCTCCGGCATTGTGAGGATTGCCCTGTAGCCCTTGGCTGCAGCAACAACCGCAAGGCCGATTCCCGTATTTCCTGAGGTAGGTTCGATAATAACCGAGCCCTCCTTCAAAGTTCCGGCTGCTTCAGCGTCCTCGATCATCTTCTTGGCGATTCTGTCCTTAACGCTGCCTGCAGGATTGAGATACTCCAGCTTCGCGAGAATTGTTGCCTCAAGTCCCAGCGCCTTCTCTGTATTTGTAAGTTCCACCAGAGGTGTATTTCCGATAAGTTCAAGTACTCCTTTGTAAATCTTAGCCATGATGTTTTCCTCCATTTATGTTTTGTTAATGACTTATTCAAAAATTGCGATTCGCTATGTTGTTCCGGTGATGCTAATATAATACTATTCACCTACCGTGTCAATAGGTTTTAAACAAAAAATAAAAATTATTTCTATTTCCCTATTGGTTTAGTAGGTTTTAATTGATTTTGCCCGGGGATTGGTCTAAAATCAGAGTGGAGGTAGAGAAATGATTACAACTAAAGGAAGATATGCCCTGAGAGTCATGATAGACCTGGCTCAACACAGGGGTGCAGGGAATATTCCTCTTAAGGATATTGCTGACAGACAGGACATTTCAAAGAAATATCTGGAGATAATTACGAAGGAGCTTGTGAAGGGCGGAATGCTGAAATCCACAAGCGGCAAAGGCGGAGGATACAGCCTTTGCAGAGAACCGGAGGATTACGACGTTTATGAGATTCTGGAGCTGATGGAGGGATCCCTGTCACCGGTGGCCTGTTTGGCACCGGGAGCGGAGCCATGTCCCAGAGCTAATACCTGTCCCACTCTTCCCATGTGGAAGGAGTATAACGCCATGGTTCGGGACTTCTTCAGGGGCAAGAAGCTAAGCGACTTCACGGAGACGCCGGATCCCATATACTACATATAATGTACGTAAAGACATGAATCAGCCTTTGATTACATATTTCCTCAGAAGCCTGATAATGTTGCCTGTTGTCAGGGCGCAGATAACCGTACCCTCCCGGACTCCTGCCAGATTGTGAAGGAAGACTATGCACAGCACTGCTGAGATTGTAACCATTGACACATCGCATATGAGCTTGATCCTGCCGAAGGGCTTCCCGGTGACAACAGACAGTGCTCTGTTGAAGGCATCCCCCGGAGCCATGGCAACATTGGCCTTAAGCTGAATGGAGATTCCCAGCGCCATGGTGAAACTTCCCGCGAAAACAGATATGACCTTAAGCCAGTAAGCAGAAGGAGCAAACCACGTGAGAAGCCACAGGGAGAAGTCAACCATGTAGCCCATTACAAAGGAAATAATAAGCTGGACGATAATGTCTCCTGCAGAGATTGCCCTGCCGGAGCCTCTGCCCATATCGGCGCCGGTTTTGCCCCGAAGAAGCACAACCTGAGCAAGCACCAGCAGAGCGTTGACGGCTATGGTGTAGTTTCCCATGGTGAACCGCGGGACAATCATTGACATGGTAAAGGGTATGGAAGAAATGGGGGAAGTGCCCAGACCCGCCTTTGTGATAATTGCAATTCCCAGAGAAAGCAGGAAAACCCCGGGTATCATGATGATATAACGAATTATTAATGCTGTTGGTTTCATAGATGCTGATCCTTTCGTCTGTCACTATTGTAGTACATTTGAAATATTTTTGTAATATGGTATTTTCTGCTTGACTCTCCCCTTTAGAGGACAGAATAGAATCCTTCCTGTAAGTAAGATACAGGGAGGTTTTTTAATGAGAGAAAAATGCATTCAGGCAACCGGCCTGACGAAGTCCTTTGGGGGACGCAAGGTTGTGGAGGGACTATCCTTTCAGGTATACAGGGGAGAGGCCTTTGCTCTTCTGGGACATAATGGTGCAGGGAAAAGCACCACCATCGATCTGATTCTGGGATTAAAAGCGCCTGATGAGGGAAGTGCCTCAATTCTGGGAATGGAGGCGTCTGAAAACAGAAGGAGGGTGTTTGAAAAAGTGGGAGTTCAGCTTCAGAACACCGGCTATCAGAATCTTATTACTGTCGAAGAGGTATGTATGGAGTATGCCTCGCTGTACAGGGACTCCGCCAACTGGGAGAAGCTGCTGGAGAGCTTCGGACTTTCCGGTCTCAGAAAGAGCAGGGTCAATAAGCTTTCGGGAGGAGAGCGGCAGAGACTGTCTGTGGTGCTGGCATTAGTTGGCAATCCGGAGATAGTGTTTCTCGATGAACTGACCACGGGCCTTGATGTGGCTGCAAGACGTGAGGTGTGGAAAACTCTCAGGCAGCTTAAGGAGAGGGGTATGACGATATTTCTCACCACTCATTACATGGAGGAGGTAGAGGCTCTTTGCGACAGAGTATGCCTCATCAGAGAGGGAAGAAAGATTGCCGAAGGAACAGTCGAGGAAGTTGTATCAGCCTCCGGAATGGCAAATCTCGAGGAAGCGTATCTGCATTATATGGGAGAGGAGGAACTTATATGAAGCGGTTTTTGAGAATGTACAGTATTGAACAGAAGATGTTTTTTCGGTCACCGGATGTGATACTGTTCTGCCTGATAATGCCTTTGGCGGTATTCCTGCTGATAACTCTGATTAGTGGAGGCAGAGAAGCCGCGGATTCGGGACTTACCTTTATGGAAAGCTCATACGCAGCTCTTTCTACTGTGGGGATATGCTGCTGCGCATTCATGAGCATTCCCATTGTGACTGTGGAATTAAGGGACAAGGGAGTGCTGCGGCGAATGTACTGCAGCCCATGCTCCCCGGCAAGAATTCTCGCCTGTGACGCCATAGCCAGCGGAATGATGGCGGTGGTCTCAACTCTGCTTCTGACTGCAGCCGCAGTTCTGATGGGTTACAGAATGAACGGAAGCATTGTAGTGTATGCGGGAGTCTGGATCCTTACTATGATTTCAATGTTCTCCATCGGTCTTGTGGTGGCGGGACTTTGCCGAACAACGAAATCCCTGAACATAGCGACAAGCCTGCTGTACTTTCCTATGCTGCTGTTTTCCGGAGCTACAATTCCGGCTGAGATATTTCCGACGGGAGTTCAGGCAATAATGAAATGGCTGCCCCTGGGAATAGGCATAGATTCGTTGAAAAAGATTTCAGCGGACTGCTATAATAATCTGGCGGTGCCTTTGGCGGTACTGGCGGCTATCGCAACTGTATGCACTATAGCGGCAGTAAAGACCTTCAGGTGGGAGTGATAGGGGGAACAGAAACATATGAAAATGAACAAGGAACACATGCCCTGTGAGCCAAAAACTCCGGGCACACTTTACAGAATAGGAATGTTTGCAGCCATGAATCATGTGACGGTTAAGGCTCTGCGCTTCTATGAGGAGCAGGGTCTGCTGGAGCCGGCATTTATCCAGCAGGAAAACGGCTACCGCTACTACACGCTGAATCAGATTGCAGATCTCCACCAGATAAGCGCCCTGAAGCAGGCCGGGTTCACCCTTGAAGAAATCGGAGCTGTGAGAACCGGTGCTGATGAGGGGACCATACTGCTTAGGAAGAAGGCGGAACTGATGACAAAAATAGCGCAGCTCACCGGGCAGGTGGCGGTAATTGACAGATACCTTGCAGGAAATGAGGCCTGCCTTGCAGCTCCTGTCCTGGTGAAAACCATTCCCGAATGCAAAGTGGCGTATATGCAGGTTCGTCTTGATTCCTATGACTGCCTCTTCGAGAAGATGCCGGAAATGGGGGCTCTCATGGAAAGGACAGGCTGCCTTTGCGCATTGCCTGAATATTGTTTCACCGGATATCTTGAAGCGGAATACAAGGAGGAAGGAATTCTGGTTGAAATCTGCGAGGCTGTCGCCGATGCAAAGGCAGAATCAGACGCAGAGGCGGAAGAGGGGGGATTAAAGTTCAAAACCATTCCTGAGGTTAAGGCTGCATGCATTTTTCACAGGGGATCCTACAGCAGATTCCCGGAATCCTATGAGCGGGTTCTCAGATACATCGAAGAAAATAATCTGGAAATATGCGGGCCAATCAGAGAAAGCTACATTGACGGAGTCTGGAACAAGGATGACGAAAGCCAGTGGCTGTCGGAGATTCAGGTGCCGGTGCGCTAGGGAATATGTACCGGCTTACCTAATGGCAGCCGCACTAACAGGCGGCTGTCCCAACATCGGCCAACCAATATCTGCCAGCCGAAGGGGCGATTGTTGAAGCAATTCTCATTTCTTGGTTTTTGCTTCAACAATGGCATAATATCAGGCTGGAAATCGGGCTCTCAGCGGGCCTGTGTTGAAGCAATGAGCTCACAGCAAAATTTGCTTCAACAAAATCAGCAAAATGTTGAAGCAAATTCGGATAGAAAGAGATATTTACAACAATTGGTAAATATTAGGCGATAAAACACCCCTGTTTTAGGGGCATGTTGTAGCAAAATCTTAGTATGAAGAAAAACTGCAACAATCAGTGGGAGGCACGGAGCATTTTTCAGCAGAGCTCCGAGCCTCCTGCTTTTTTGCTGAATGACTTACCTGTGTAATCCCTGTCAAATCAAGCTGCGTAATCCCTGTCGATTTTATTTGTAAGAAAATGTCAAGTAGTGTATAATAAGGAGACGTATAGCGTAAATTAGTAGGTGATAAGGATTGTACTTAAAAGGACTGATAGCTTACCTGCTTGTTTTCCTGCACGATTTTAACGATTGGAAGCTGGGAATTAAGGGGCTTAGAATTTGTTTTCCTGCAGGGGCAATTCTGCTTGTAGCAGTCACAATTCAGATGTGTCTGCCTTTGGAAGAGGCTGTTGTGAAGCCTCTATGGGGCAGGATTCTGCTTGGGGCGACAGGACTTGCGCTTTTATGGGCGGAGGTTTATTCCCTGTTCTTTTCCTTCAGCAGCAAGGACGCCTACGGCAGCGGTACCGGCAACAGGGACGCCTGCGGAACCGGGACGAATACGGGAAAAGTGACAGAAACGACAGAGGAGAAGGGCAGAGAGCTCCGAACTGACAGAATGTACAGACTGTGCAGACATCCGGGGGTGCTTTTCTTCATTTTGCTGTATATTGATTTGTGGCTGTGTCTGGGGATGGATCCGGCAGGCATGGCGGAACTTTGCGGGATGAACATCCTGCTGGCGATATTCGAAGACAGGCTTGTGTTCCCGAAGCTCTTTTCGGGTTATGACAGATACAGAGAGACAACTCCGTTTCTTGTTCCCACAGGCAGAAGTATCAGGGATTGCGTAGGGGACTTCAGGAGAAGAAGATGAGATTTCAGAAACAGTTAAAAGAAAACTCTTCAAAAAAGATATGGGATGAATATTGCGGCTTCATGGAGCTGGATATTGACGACTATATGAAAATCCAGAACAGGCTGATGAACGAGCAGATAAAGATCTGGTCGGACTCGGGCCTGGGCAGGAGCCTCCTGAAGGGCAGGGAACTTCGGACGATAGACGAGTTCAGAGACAACTTCCCACTTACGACATATGATGACTACGCAGACGTGCTGCTGGCCAAGAGGAGCGACATGCTTCCGGCGGATCCGGTTATCTGGATTCAGACCACCTGGGAGGGAGGCATTAGACCAATAAAGGTTGCCCCGTATACCAGAAGCATGCTTGATACATACAGACACAACCTTTCATCTCTGACCATTCTGATATCAGCCGGAGAGAAGGGACAGATAAATGTAAGAAAAGGGGACAGGGTGCTGTACGGAGGAGCGCCGCTGCCATACATGACGGGACTGATTCCGTCACTTCTCGATGAGGCCATAGACTTTCAGTGGCTACCGGACAACGATGCATCAATAAGCAGCTTCAGTCAGAGAATAAAGCAGGGCTTCAAAATGGCAATGTCCGGCGGCGTTGATTACTTCTTTGCCAACGCGGCTGTTGCCAACTACATAACAGAGAGCTTCTCACAGATGACAGGAGGATCTGCAAAGGCAGGCAGCTCCCCGAAGGCAGGCAGCTCATCAGGTGAGGGCTCCGAAAAGGGAAGATTTCCTATCTCCCCGGTAATACTGTACAGATTTATCAAGGCCAAATACATGGCCAAGAAGGAAGAACGGCCGATTCAGCCCAAGGACATCTTCAGGCTGAAGGGTTTCGTGTGCACCGGAACGGATGCGGAGCACTACAGAAAAAGGCTGTCACAGGCATGGGGCATTGAACCTATAGAAATAGCAGCAGGAACCGAATCAACCTGCATAGGCACAGAGTCGCTTATGCAGAGGGGCATGGTATTCTTCCCGGATGCCTGCTTCTATGAGTTCATTCCTCAGCACGAATACTCCAGAAATCTCAAGGATCCTTCCTACGTTCCCAAGACGGTGCTCATGAACGAGGTTACCGAGGGATCCAATTACGAAATAGTCATCAGTGTTCTCCACGGGGGAGCATTCATGAGATACAGAATCGGCGACGTCTACACCTGTGTCAGCTCAAGCCCGACAGGTCAGTTGCCGCGATTCGCATTCTACGACAGGATTCCGAGCATTATTGACATCGCAAGCTTCACCAGAATAACGGAGAAGGCCATTGAAGAGACAATAAGGCTGTCCAAGCTGGGAATAGAAGACTGGATTGCCCGGAAGGAATTTGACAGAAACGACAACCCGTACATGCACCTGTATGTAGAAATTTCAGAGGAATCACAGATGTCGGATGTAACAGGCAAAGCCCTGCTTACAGAACATCTGGCGGCATACTTCAAAGCCTTCGACAGCGATTATGCCGACCTGAAGAAGCTTCTGAACATGGAACCGTTAAAGATAAGCATACTGAAAACAGGAACGATGAGAGCTTACTGCAGAGACACCGGACGGATTCTGCCTAAACTGAATGCCGATACCACGGATCTCTCTGCACTGCTGAGATATCAGATATGAACAACGTCCCATTTCTCTATGTCAACTTAATAGCGATGTGCGGTTATGCTATAATTTTCATTTCTTTTGTAGCAGCCAGGAAGACACCGATCATCAAAACCTTCATAGCGCTGCTGGCCTCATTTACAGTGTGGACAGGCGGCTCTATTATGATGCGTCTTCAGATATCGCCGGGGCTGGACTTCTGGTACTATGTCTCCATTCTCGCTCTGTTCTGCATCGCAGATCTGACATATATTTTCGTGTGCTCATTTACGAAAACCAGAGGAATGTTCATGAAGGTGGTCTGGAGTGCAGGAACCTTCATTATTCTGGTGCTGACGGCTCTGGGCTTGTTCCTCAAGCCGCCTGAACCTGTTCAGACGGAAGCGGGAACAGTCTTCATGTATAATGTGGGATGGTCCATCGCCATACCGTATGCCTTCTTCGCATGCATCGTAGCATCCATAGTGCTGGTAATAAAGAAATCAGTAAGAGAAACGGGGACAAAGTCTCCGGGAATGAACTCCATGATTGCCGGATGCATAATAATCGCCTTCGGCAACATGCTTCAGCTGATTCCGGGCAACATCTTCCCATGGGATACACTTTCGGGAATTGTAGCTGCGGCATTCCTGGTTTACTCACTTTACAAGAAAAGAATGTTCAGACTCACCCTGCTGGTATCAAAGGGGGTTGTTGTCTTTGCATCTCTGTTCATATGCCTTGTGATTGTAATAAACTATGTGGAGCCTCTGAACGATTTCTTCAGCTCATTGCTGCACATATCCTACAAGGCCGCGACATCTATAGTAATAATCCTGGCTGTCTGCATCGTGGGCGTATCCTACATTCTTCTCAAGAAGCTGATGGATACTCTGTTCACCAGACAGGAGCACCAGGACAAGCTGATAAAAACCTTCTCCACCCAGGTCTCGAAGACTCTGGACAGCAGAAACATCATGAGGCTCATGTCCGATGCGATAAAATCCGAAATCGCGGCGGAGAACGTGTACATCTGCATGCTGGAGGAGGGAGAGTACACCTTCAAGTATGTCTCCAGCCCTCTGGCGGACCACAAATTCACTTTCAGAGAGGATGTGCCTCTGGCAGATTATGCAAAGGCAGCAGAGCACTGCTTCACAATGAAGGATTTCACAGGAAGCACCCATTATCTCTCCATGTGGGACAGCGAGAAGCTGCTGCTTAAACAGCTGGAAATCGGATGCGTACTGACCCTTCTTGAGCACGAACAGGTGGTGGGCTTCGTGCTGCTGTCAAAAAAGGAAAGAAACGGAGCGTATACAGCAGGTGACATCGGCTTCCTTACAACTCTTGGCTCCATAGCGGGAATAGCCATGAGAAACGCCAGTCTCTTTGAGCAGGTATCAAGGGAAGCCAGGACAGATGCCATGACGGGGGTATACAATTACAGATACTTCACCAAGGCTATACAGGACAGCTTCAAGGCATCCCAGGGAGACAGTATGGCACTGCTCTTTATGGACATAGATGACTTCAAGCTGTACAATCAGCTTTATGGCGCCAACGAGGGGGATGAGATACTGAAGAAGACGGCGGACATCCTCATGAAGGCTGCCGGTGAGAGCGGGCTGGTATTCAGATACAGCGGCAAGGTCTTCGCAGTCATTTTGCCGGGCTATGATGGAAGAATGGCCAGGAACTTTGCCGACGACATTCGACGGGAGATAGGAAGAATCAACGATACAAACTTCAGATCCGCCTACAAGAAAATCACAGCGTCCTGCGGCATCTGCACATATCCTTATGCTGCATCCTCGGTGAGCGAGCTGGTGGACAATACGGATCTGGCTGTATATAAGGCCAAGAACAACGGCAAGGACCAGGTGGTTGTGTTTACCGGAAACGACACGGCAACCTTCAACATCCGCAAGCGGGTGGAGAGAATAATAGAAATAAACAAGAACACGGCGCTGGGAGATTCGTCCCAGGCCATATTCGCCCTGATTGCGGCAATCGACGCCAAGGATCATTACACGGCGAAGCACAGCAAGAATGTTGCCAGATATTCTGCAATCCTGGCTGCCGCCAACGGAATGAGCGACGACCAGATCAGAATGGTATACGCTGCGGGGCTTTTGCATGATATAGGCAAGATCAGCATACCGGAGACCATCCTCAAGAAGGAGGGGGCTCTGACGGAGGAGGAGTACGATATCATCAAGGGGCATGTTAACAGCTCCATCGACATGATACGGCACCTGCCTTCAATGGATTATCTTATTCCTGCAGCGGTGGGACACCACGAACGGTGGGACGGCAAGGGTTACCCGAGGGGTACTGCCGGAGAGGACATTCCTGTTGCCGCCAGATGTCTGGCCATAGCCGATGCTTTTGACGCCATGACCACAGACAGACCTTACAGAAAGGGAATGTCAGTTGACTATGCGATTCAGCAGATTGAGGCGGGCAAGGGAACCCAGTTTGAGCCGGAGCTTGCTCAGCTCTTTGTGAAGCTGGTAAATGACATGGAGATAGTTGTTAAGAAAACGGCAGTATAGCCCGGTACAGAATAGAGGATTATCATATGGAACAGTATTATAAGATTGACAAGGATGATTTCTCCATGGCAGGAGAGGCCTCCAGCTCAGTTAAGAGAACTCTCACCAAGCTGGGGGTTGAGCCCTCAATAATTAAGAGAGTGGCAATTGCCATGTATGAAGCGGAAATCAACGCCTTCATACACGGAGGAGGCGGAGAGGCTTTGGCAGACATCAGCGACGAGAGAATAAGAATAACAGTGAAGGATGAGGGCAAGGGAATTCCCGATTTGAATTTGGCCATGCAGGAGGGATGGTCCACTGCAGACGAGGAGGTCAGGAAGATGGGCTTCGGCGCAGGAATGGGACTGCCCAACATTGCCAAGAACACCGACGAGCTGGAGATAATCACCGGCCCGGGACAGGGAACAGAAGTGATAATGGTAATAAACCTACATAAATAGGAAAAGATAAAGTTTATTGTAAGACGAGGAGACAGAACATGAAAGTAGAAAATCTTGTAAAAGAATTGAACCTGGTGAAGCTGACAGAGGCCGGTATGGATAAGGAAATCACAGATGTTTATATCGGAGATCTGCTGAGCATTGTTATGAGCAAGTGCCAGGAGGGAAGCGCATGGATCACATCCCAGACACACATGAACATTGTTCAGGTTGCAGATCTTAATGACGCCGCATGCATTATCATAGCCGGCGGCGCTCAGGTTGAGGACAGCATAATCTCAAAGGCAGAGGATGCCGGTGTTTCAATTCTTTCAAGCGATAAGGAAAGCTATGAGCTGGCCTGGAAAATCCACGAGGTGCTGTAATGATTACCTATGACCTGCATGTACATACATGTCTTTCGGCGGATGCTGCTGATGACATGACACCTACCAAAGTAATAGACAAGGCCATAGAAAACGGCCTGGATGTGGTTGCCATTACAGACCACAACACCATTGACAACCTTCAGGCAGCTCACGATTATCTGAAATACGAGCTGGAGGGAGGCATTACATTTATTCCGGGAATAGAGCTTGAAGCGGCAGAGGAAGTTCACATGATCTGCCTGTTCCCGGACATGGCTTCAGCTTCAAGAATGGGAGTTCTTGTAGGAAAGAACCTCCACGGCAAGAACAACAAGCCTTCCAAGCTGGGGCATCAGTACATATGCAATGAGTTCGGAGAAGTGGAGTACGAGGATGACAGACTTCTGCGCTTTCCGACAAAGATGACAATAGAAGAGATAATATTTGCAGCCAGACAGATGAACGGACTGGCTATTTATGCCCATCTTGAGAGCAAGGCCTACAGCGTGCTTTCAGTGCTGGGTGCTCTGCCGGCTTTCCCTGAAGTCAAGGCTCTGGAGTTCACCAACAATGAAAAGGGCAAGGCCTTTGCAGAAAAGGTAAGGGACAAGTACGACAAGTTATATCTCTACTCCTCAGACGCCCACAGCCTGGACGCCATAAACACCAGAGAAAACAGCGTGGATCTGGAGGAATACAGTGACGCAATCAGGGATGAGAACGGCAAAATCACTGCAGCCGGATTCATTAACTGGCTGAGAAGCTTTGAGGGAGTATAACCGGAGCGTAACAGGGCAATGAAATTAAGAGAAATACTCATACAACTGAAGGGCAGACAGCTCTATCCAAATGAGGAAATGCTGGAGAGAGAATACAAATACGCAGTTGCCACGGACATGATGAGTAATGTCATGCTGGGCAATGTGGACGACAGCATTCTCATAACAAGCCTTGTAAATCCACAGGTAATAAGAGCCTCTGAAATGATGAACATATCATGCATAATCATCACGGGAGGCAAGGCAGTCACAGATACGATGATAGAGCTGGCCCAGAACAGAAACATAGCGCTGGCATCCACCGGCATGCCCACCTTCACCGTATGCGGTAAGCTCCACAACCTGGGTCTGACAGAGGGTCCGACAAATGAGGTTCGGGAGAACATCACCTCGATACTTCTTATCGATGAGAGGTGCAAAGGCTGCGTTCACTGTGCCAGGGTATGCCCTACAGAGGCAATCAGAATAAGGAACTGGAAGGCAGAGGTTGACCCTGCCCGCTGCATTGAATGCGGAATGTGCGTCAAGATCTGTCCTTGTCATGCCATGAAACCTCTGGTGGATCCTATGGAAATAACAGATGGATATGATTACAGAATAGCAATACCATCCAGTGCTTTCATGGGTCAGTTTGAAAATGTGAAATCCAGGAACCACCTGCTGACTGCAATCAAGCAGGTTGGTTTTGATGAGGTGTACGAGGAGGCCATAGGTGCTGAAATCGTCAGCGATGCCACAAGGAGGAAGTGTCTGACGGCTGATCGCAACGGCCGTCCGCTGATTTCTTCAGGATGTCCCTCAGTGCTGAAGCTGATACAGATGAAATTCCCAAGTCTTATTGACTGTGTGCTGGAGTTTAAGCCGCCGGTAGAGATTGTGGCTGAAATGGTTAGAAAGAAGGCCGAGAAGGAATATCCCGATAAGAAAATCGGAATTTTCTTCATTGCGCCCTGTACCTCCAAGATTTCCTTTGTTAAGGCAAATGAGGAGGATGACGAGGAATCCTATGTGGACGGAATGATTGCCATCACGGATCTTTACAGGCCGGTGCTGGCAAACCTCAAGAACCTCGATGACAGCGATGTGGAGGATCTGGAAAAGACAGGGGTTACGGGTCTGAGATGGACAAGTCCCGGAGGAGAGAGCCTTGCCATTGGAACGGACAGATTTCTGGCGGTGGACGGAATACCGGAAATCATAGAAATCTTCGAGCAGTTGGAAAATGATAAGCTTGAAAATCTGGATTTCATCGAAGCGGACGCATGCGTGGGAGGATGTCTGGGAGGCTCCCTCACGGTGAGGGACCCATACTCTGCCAGGGCCAACATGAAACGGCTTGTGGATGAGGCCAAGATGAAATACGGCAGCAAATATCTGAATACCTGCGACAGCGAGGATGACCTTCGCAGGCACATGGATCTGAAATACAATCCTGTTCTGCAGCTTGACGGCGACCTGAAGGTTGCTCTGAAGAAGATGGAGGAGATGGGCAAGGTGCTCAGAGATCTGCCGGGTATCGACTGCGGAGTTTGCGGTGCGCCAACCTGCAGAGCCTTTGCAGAGGATGTAATAAGAGGCACAGTGACAGAAAAGGCCTGCTTTATTGAGAGACGCAGGAAAAAATGATTATAGAGAAAGGACGGTATAAGGAATGTACCCAAAAATGATAATCGACATGAAGAAGCTGGAATCAAATGTTGATGCAGTTGCCAAAATCACCAAGGAGGACGGAGGCTGCTCAATGATGCTGGTTACCAAGGCCCTTTGTGCGGACAGAAATGTCTGCAAAATGCTGGCAGAGCACCCGCAGGTTGATTTCCTGGCGGATTCAAGAGTTGCAAATATCAAAAAGTATTACGATCTGGTGGCTGCAAACGGCAAGCAGAGTGTGCTTTTGCGCCTGCCTATGATGAGCGAGATTCAGGATCTTGTGAAGTACGTCGATATCAGCCAGAACTCGGAGATGGTGACCATAAAGGCCATCGCTGAGGAGGCGAAGAAGCAGGGCAAGGTTCACAGGATTATTCTCATGGTTGACCTGGGAGACCTGAGAGAGGGAATGTTCTTTGAAAACGAAGAGGCGATTCTTGATGCGGCAGCAGAGATTGAAGCCATGGAGGGGGTTGAGCTCTTCGGAATGGGAACAAATCTCACATGCTACGGCGCGATTATTCCGAAGAACGATAATCTGTCGGTTCTCTGCGACATAGCAGGCAAGGTTGAGGCCAGAATCGGACGCAGTCTGGAAGTGATTTCAGGCGGAAACTCCAGCTCAATATACCTTATCTGGAAGGAAGACATGCCGGAAAAAATCAGCAACCTCCGTCTGGGAGAGAGCTTCCTGCTGGGCAACGACACAGCATACGGCGAAACCGTTCCGGGAACAGTTCACGATGCAATCCTCATTGAGGCTCAGATTATCGAGCTGAAGGAAAAGCCGTCCCTTCCAATTGGAGAGGTTGGCAAGGATGCCTTCGGCAATGTGCCTGAATACGAGGACAGAGGCGTTATCAAGAGAGCGATTCTGGGAATCGGCAAGCAGGATGTGGACATCGACGGTCTCACACCGCTGGATGAGCAGATAGATATTCTGGGGGGAAGCTCAGATCACATGATTCTCGATGTAACAGGCTGCGACAGAGAGTACAAGGTTGGAGATACGGTTAAGTTCAGACCTGAGTACGGTGCACTCCTTAAGGCAGCTACAAGTGAATATGTTGAGAAGGAATACATCTAGGAATTGCGGTTTTCTGGGCGGTGATATTCGAGAGGTGAAGAGATGAGTTTTGCGGAATTCGAAAAGGAAGTCAAGCTTCAGAAGAAGGTGATGGCGGTTACCAGAGTATATCTGAAGGATGAGGAGCCGAAGCACACCTTCGGGTGCATATACAGGCTTTGGGACAGGGTCCTGGAGAAGGGAGAAACCATTGTAACAGGCCTGGGTTACTGCGGGTGCAAAGGCTTCGAGGCCAACGCGGGCTTCAAGGACAGAACACCTCAGATTCCGGGAGGCTTCGGGCTGTTCCTCACCAAGGGCTCCACTCAGCAGTGGACTCCTGACGGAGAGCGGTTCAAGTGCTCTGAGGAGTGTGCCTACGGGCTCTGGGAGGGACTTCCCAAGAACGTAATGGATGACGGCAAAGGCGGAACATTTGACGGAATAAAATTTGAGCCTTATCGCGAAGGACTGGAATGTGACGTGGTTGTCTGCTTTTGCAACCCGGATCAGCTGTCGGCGGTGATAGTGCTTCACGGCTACGACAAGCCTGAGTTCGACAGGGTGATTGCCACAACGGCGGCGGGATGCGCCTCCATGACAAGAATCCCATTCGGGGAGCTGCGCAGGGAGAAGCCTCGTGCAGTTATTACGGGAAGCGATCTGGCCCAGAGAAAGTTCCGGGACGAGAATGAGATATCAATTGCCATTCCTGCGGGAGATTTTGCGTACATGATGAGCGTTACTGAGGAATGCTTCTTCCATGCTCCCGTGTGGAAGCCTATCAGAAACAGGCTGAGAAAGGATGAGAAGCTGCAGGATGCCTGCTTCACTGCACTGGGTACGGTGGAATAGGCGCTGATGCGGCAAGCGCTGTATTTATAAGCGAAGGATAACTAGTTAATAATAAGAAGAAAAGAGGCGTATAGAATGTTTGAAAATCTGAAGAAATTTGGCTGTAACGGAGACTGCGGAAGCTGCGGCTCAGAACCTGAAACCTGCGGCGAGAAGCCGGAACCTAGCACCTGCTCACACGACTGCGGAAGCTGTCCAAGCGGTGGAAGCTGCGGTGAATTTGATCCTAAGTCCCTTCTGGCTGAACCTAATCCGGAAAGCGATGTTAAGAAGGTTATTGCAGTTGTATCCGGCAAGGGCGGCGTAGGAAAGTCCCTTGTTACTTCACTGATGGCTACAACTATGCAGCGCCGTGGATACAAGGTTGCAGTTATGGATGCGGACGTGACAGGCCCGTCAATTCCTAAGGAGTTCGGAATTGTTGAGAAGGCGTCGGCAGATGACAAGGGAATCATCCCTCTGCCTACAAAGACGGGAATCAAGACAATATCTGTAAACAATCTTCTGGAGGACGACACGGATCCTGTTCTGTGGAGAGGTCCTGTTATTGCAGGTCTTGTTAAGCAGTTCTGGACAGATGTCTGCTGGGGGGATGTGGACTACATGTTTGTGGACATGCCTCCGGGAACAGGGGATGTTCCTCTCACAGTATTCCAGTCACTTCCTGTTGACGGAATTATCGTTGTGACTTCACCTCAGGATCTTGTTGCCATGGTTGTAAGCAAGGCTATCAAGATGGCAGAGATGATGAACGTTCCTGTTCTGGGACTCGTGGAGAACTATTCATACTTCAAATGCCCTGACTGCGGCAAGGAAACTCAGATTTTCGGACCAAGCAAGGTTGATGATGTTGCTAAGGATTTCGGTCTGGATGTGCTGGCAAAGCTTCCTATCGATTCGAAGCTGGCGGCTCTTCGCGACAGGGGCATGATTGAGATGTTCGAGGGAGACTGGCTGGATGCTGCAGCTGAGAAGCTGGAGAAATAGATTCCGCCGGATGTTAATATTTTAGTAAAAAGGTAGAATATGCGTAAGGTTTCTAAAACAGGAATAGTCCTGGTGGGGTCAATGATTCTCTGTATCATAATGGCCCTTGCCATCGGTGTGCCCAGCGGTTTTTTCAGCGGCGACGGCGGCGGTGACAATGATTTGAACGACGACAATACTCCGGGCATCTCGGATGTGATCGATGGCAAAACACCTCTTTTGATGTATGACAAAAGACAGGAGGCGAAGCTCCTGATGGAAGCCATGGAAGATGACCGTGTGGTCAGCGTGAATCTGCTTTATGATCAGGGCGGAGGCAGCGAGGCGATTGAATCCTCCGACCCTGATGTTATCAGGCAGGCCTACAAGGCCATGAAGAACATTACCGTGCTGGAGGATGAGGAGGTAAACGTGGCGGTGACGGATTCCTATCACCATGTTTACTTCACTCTGGAGGACGGTACCAAGGTAGGCTACAGCTTCGAGGGTGAGGATGTGATCCTGATTCCTTCCGGTGCTGCGGCCGGTTCGTCCGGTTCGGCAGCTGAGCCTCATCCGGTGGAGGGTTCCCGGGGTTTGTGGGAGCTCTATCGCGAGCTGACGGAAGAATAGGCCTGAGGGTATAACGGAGGTGAAGCCATGTACAGTTTAAACAAGAGTCCGCTGGACAAGGACGAACAGCGGGAGAAGAACAAGGCTCGGGCCAGGAAGATGGTGTTGGTAATGGGAATAGCCTGTCTAGTGTTCATTCTGGCAATGATGGTTGAGGTATATCTGTAGCGCCTTGGGATTGATGTGTTAATGGTTCTGTTGTTTTTTTGAAAAAATATTAAATTTATTGTTGACCAGACTATAGAGGTATGTTAATATAATTAAGCGCGCAAGCGAAGAATAAATGAGCACCATTAGCTCAGCTGGTAGAGCACCTGACTCTTAATCAGGGTGTCCAGGGTTCGAGCCCCTGATGGTGTACCAA
>X136_Domestic_Pig__coassemble_99_pt1 | contig 16331 bp, 13 predicted proteins | sample X136_Domestic_Pig__metabat2_low_PE_007 | metagenome-assembled genome bin X136_Domestic_Pig
TCATCCGGCTCTTCCGGTGCATTGCCGACCGGCAGCTCCTCAGCCTGCTCCGGGACTTCAGTCCGGGCAGGGGGTGATGTCTCATATGCCGAAGCCTCTGCACAAGCCCACAGCGGAATGAATGCAAGCACCATGGTGAGTGTCGCAAGCACCGCTAACAGTCTTCTCCTCAACATTTTCCTCTTCCTTCTAACTAATAACAAAAAGCTGCACCGGTGTTCAGTGCAGCCAGTCAATCATGCCTTTGCACCCTTAGCCGCCAGGTGCAAAAGTTAAGACACTTGAGCTTTGCGTCCCCGCCTTTCGACGGGTTTGCCAAATTGTTTTCTTATTATTGATCCCAGATTATTGATCCCAGATCGGACCGTATACCCGTTTCAGTCTGGCAATCTGGGTGTCGGTGATTCTGCCGAGAGCCGTCTCGATGGCTCCATAGGTCAGCGGCCTTGTTGCCTCCAGCCCTGACTTGTCCAGAACGTAGTTTCTGTAGGACTCGGCGAAATACTCCGATGCGTTCTTGAGCACATAAATGCTGTTTCTACCATTATACAACCCTTTTTCGGAATTGTATATCTCTGCAAATGCCGAGCTCACATCGTAATTCCCCGCCACAAAGGCCAGGAAGTGTCCCAGCTCGTGGTACACGTTATCGTCATTGTAACGCAAAATGATTACTCTGGTTCTGGCATCGAATACGCCGGTGTACTGGTATGATGCGTCAACCTTAAAGGTGAAGCCCAGCTCGTCGAATGCCTCAAGCAGCGCATTGTCTGCCTTCGGCGCTGCGGTTCTGATTGCCGAGGTTCCCTCAGGAAGTGCCGGCGCAGTGTCGTTTGAAGGTTCGTCAGCAGCTTCCTCTGGCTGAGTCACATCTCCCGTCTCTGCAGGCGGTGCCTGCTGTGCAGGGGCTTCAGCCTCTGAGCTGCTGCTTTCTGTACCCGGACCTGCAGCTTCCGTTCCTTCTTCACCAGCCGCTTCACCGGTCTCTGCTACGGCATCGCTGGCTTCGCCGGTAACCGGGGCTTCAGCCTCAGCTCCGGTGGTTTCCTCAGCCTGTGCCGGCTCCCCTCCTGCAGGCTGCTGAGCGGATGTATCCTCCGACGGCTTCTGTGCGCCTGTTGCGCTCTCCGGCCCAGTGTGCTTCATGGCATATTTCGATGTGATAACCGTTGTTGTCACTGTGGCAACCACTCTCTTTGTCTTTTTCTTCTTTGTATATTTCTCGACTGTTTTAGTTTCTGTAATAGTATCAGTCTGCACCAGGGTATTGCCATCACTCTTCACTACGGTTTTGGTCGAGGCCTTAGCCGGCAGCTTCTTTGAGTAGGTCTTTTTTGCCTTGACCTTAAGCTTCACGGTCTTTGACGTGGTTTTGCTGCTTTTGTTTACCTCTTCGTTGGCAGAGCCCTCAATCGGGTATTTCGTTGTGATTGTTGTTGTGGTTACCGTTGTGGTTACCGTCTTGTTCTTTTTCTTCTTGGTGTATTTCTCGGTAGTGGCGGTCTTTGTGGATATGTTCTTCACAACCAGATTTTCGCCCTCTTCGCTCACCGTCGTTTTGCTTGAAGTCTTGTCCGCAAGCTTTTTAGTGTAGGTCTTCTTTGACTTCTTGCTCAGCTTCACCGTTTTGCTGGTGGTTTTGCTGGTGGTTTTGACATCCTGATCCGCAAGCGGCACCTGCTCGTCAGAAATCATAACACTGTCAAATGAATCTGTGAAGCTGGACAGTTCATTCATGAGCCGGCTGTTCATCAGATCAGCGCTCGTTCCCACTACAAAGGCAGTCAGCAGAATCACCCCTCCTGCCAGAACATATCTTAGCTTTGAAATTATTCCGCTGCCGGATTCTGTCATTATCTTCTCCCTGCAAAGGCAATCTACCCTGCCTAGTATTATACTTACATATTTAAAGAGTCAGCGTCAAGGCTAAATGGTTCACTTTTTTTGAAAAAACTTTCCGGAAGTTGAAGCAATTGCAGTTTCTAATTAATGTGCTTCAACATCAATCGTGTTTATACTAAAAATCAGGCACTTTTCAGGGCCTGTTTTGAAGCATTTCAAATTTAAATAAAATTGCTTCAACAAAATCCCGAAAATGTTGAAGCAATTTGTTATTCTTTATTCTATTTTCAACAATTGACAAAATATGTCAGAAAAAACAGGGCTTTGAGGGGGTCTGTTTGAAGCAATTCTGCAGTTTCTCCGATTGCTTCAACATTTGCCGCCATTCGCGCCGACTTGGCCTCCTTAGGCACCGATACAATCGACTTGATTGCCCGCGTGCCGGGATCTACACCAGTTTCGCCAGAACCTTCTTCTTCTTGCCCTTTTCCACCAGCATCTTGCCGTCTTTAAAGGAGTCAGGCCTGATAAGTGTCTTAGGATCCGTAACCTTATCTCCATCAAGCTTCAGACCGCCCTGTTTAATAACATCCATGGCGTCCCTGTTGCTGGAGGTCAGACCCAGCTTTGTCAGGAATGCGGCCACGCCAAGGCCTCCCAGCTCATTTCCTTCCTTGTCTGTTGAGTTCAGGTCAGCTGCAGCGATTTCAACTTCAGGCAGATTGGCCATGGCACCGCCGGCGCCTCCGCTGAAGGCTGCCCGTGCAGCCTCCTGGGCCTTAACCGCTTCAGCCTCGCCGTGAACCAGCTTGGTTACCTCGTAGGCAAGAACCTCCTTGGCCTTGTTTATCTCAGCCCCCTCAAGGGACGCAAGTCTTTTAACCTCATCCATTGGCAGGAAGGTGAGCATTCTCAAACACTTCTCCACGTCTGCATCGCCAACGTTTCTCCAGTACTGATAGAACTCGTAAGGTGAAGTCTTCTCAGGGGAAAGCCACAAAGCGCCGCTCTGGGTTTTGCCCATCTTCTTGCCCTCGGAGTTTGTCAGCAGAGCGAAGGTCATGCCGTAGTAGTTGTCCTTACCCAGAATCTTTCTGGCCAGATCCGCTCCAAAGAGAATGTTTGACCACTGGTCGTTTCCGCCGAACTCAATCTTGCAGTCGATATCACGAGCCAGGCAGTAGAAGTCGTATGACTGGAGCAGCATGTAGTTGAACTCCAGGAAAGTCAGTCCACCCTCCTTGGCCATTCTCTGCTTGAAGCACTCGGCACGGAGCATGGAGTTCACATTAAATCTGCTTCCGATATCTCTGATGAATTCCAGATAATTAAATCCCAGAAGCCAGTCGGCGTTGTTCACGCAGATTGCTTTGCCCGGCTCCGGTTCCTTGTTGTATGAACCCTTGCCAAGAACGCTTCCGCTGGGAGTGTACTGCCATTCCTCATCAAACTCCAGGAATCTATCAAAGAGATGCTTGAACTGAACACCGTTCTCTCTGATTGTCTCCTGAGTCATCATCTGTCTCATGTCGGATCTTCCCGACGGATCACCGATCATGGTTGTGCCGCCGCCAATGAGAACAACAGGTGTGTGTCCGAACTTCTGCATGTACATCATGATGATAACCTGCATGAAGTGTCCCACATGGAGACAGTCGGCAGTAGGGTCGAACCCGATATAGAACTTAATCTTCTCCTTGCCCAGGAGCTCACGGATTCCCTCCTCATCAGTTGTCTGCTCTATGAATCCCCTCTCCTTCAGAACGTCATACACGTTATCATGTTCACTTATGTTATCTGGGATTAAATTGTAATTCATTCTTATTCTCCTAAATTATTTTGTTCCAAAAATTCTGTCTCCTGCATCACCCAGGCCCGGAACTATATAAGCGTGCTCATTCAGGCATTCATCCTTGGCTGCAATGTAGATGTCAACATCAGGATGAGCCTTCTTGAGAACCTCGATTCCCTCCGGTGCTGCGATGAGGCACATGAATACGATGTCCTTGCCGCCGCGCTGCTTAACGAAGTCGATTGCAGCTACTGCACTGCCGCCGGTTGCCAGCATAGGGTCAGTTACGAAAATCTTTCTCTTATCGATGTCCTCTGGCATTTTGCAGTAGTATTCAACAGGTTCGTGGGTTTCAGGATCTCTGTAAAGCCCCACATGTCCAACCTTGGCATTCGGGATGATTTCCAGAACGCCGTCAACCATGCCCAGACCTGCTCTCAGAATAGGAACAACGGCTACGTCTTCACCCTCAAGAACATTCACAGTTGTCTTGCAGATAGGTGTCTCGATTTCAACCTCCTTCAGCGGGAGATCACGGCTGGATTCAAAAGTCATCAGCATAGCGATTTCCTTTACAATCTGTCTGAAATCCTTCGTTGAAGTTTCCTTGTTTCTGATCTGTGATACCTTGTGCTGAATTAACGGATGGTCAAAAACATAAATCTTTCCCATTTCTCTTTCCTTTCTGTATTTCAAACAACAATTTATATAACAAGTTCATGGGCTCATGCAAAGGCAATCAAGCCATTTCGTCAAGCATGTCCGTTCTGCGTTTGTGTCTGCCGCCCTCAAACTCAGTATCAAGAAATGCATCCACAATCGCAAAGGCAGTCTCCGTTTCAAGAATTCTGCCTCCCATCGCCAGCATGTTTGCGTTGTTGTGCTGTCTCGTGAGCTTCGCCATCTCCACACTGGTGCAAAGTCCGCATCTGATGCCTTTGACCTTGTTTGCCGCCATGGATATTCCTATGCCTGTTCCGCAGATCACGATACCCCGCTCCGCCTTGCCTGAGGCCACCGCCTCTGCGCAGGCCTTGCCGTAAACAGGGTAGTCTACAGACTCTGTGCTGTTTGTTCCCAGATCCACAAATTTCACATTTCTTTCTCTGAGATGCTCCTTTACCTTTTCCTTCAGTTCAAATCCGCCGTGATCTGATGCAATCGCAATTAACATGTCTTTGTCCTCGTTTCTCCGGTTAGGCTTGTCTGCCTTTATAATTTGGCTATCCTCTATACTCTGGCTATATTGTATCCTGCCGACTTCAGCATTCTGTTCATTACTGCGAAGCCTACTCCGTCTGTATCGCTGAGGGCTCCCGCCAGTATCAGGTCAACCCCCTGGGCGTCCAGGTCTCTGAGCTTCGCGAAGAAGTCGTGAGCCGCTTCAATGAAGGCCTGCTCCTCAAAGAGCAGCACTCCCACATTGTTGCCAATGCTTTCATTCAGCTTTTTGAGCCTCTCGATTTCCGCCTTGACTCTGCTGCGTTCTCCTTCTATTACAATCATGTCCGCCTTCGGGGCGTAATGCTTGTATTTCATTCCCGGGGATTTCGGCTGGAAGTCTGACTCTGAGACTCCCGCTGCCGGATCCAGCTGAATGTGCTTTGATTCCTCCTTAAGGGATTCGTCATATTTCACTTTTTTGCCGATTGCAGCCTCCAGGGCCTCCGCCGTTATGATTCCCGGTCTGAGAATCGTAGGGACATCACCTGTCATGTCCACAACGGTGGATTCTATTCCCACCCGGCAGTCATCGCCGGAAATTATGGCGTCAATTCTGCCCTCCATATCGGCTATTACATCCTTGGCCCTTGTGGGACTTGGACTTCCCGAGAGGTTGGCGCTTGGTGCCGCTATAGGGCAGCATGCTGCGTTTATCAGATCCAAAGCCGGCTTGCTGTCGGGCATTCTCACCGCCACCGTATCCAGTCCTCCCGTTGTTCTGTCAGGAACTCCCGGTTTCTTCTTTACCACCAGGGTCAGGGGTCCCGGCCAGAAGTTCTCTATCAGGGCAACTATGTCCGGAGAGAGCATCCTGGTGAACTGGCCTATGTCGCTGGCTCTTGCCACGTGAACTATCATGGGGTTGTCGCTTGGTCTACCCTTTGCTTCGTATACTTTGGCAACGGCGTCTTCATCAAAGGCGTTGGCTCCCAGGCCGTATACCGTTTCAGTGGGAAATGCCACCAGGCCGCCGTCGTGAATTATCTTTGCTGCCTTTGCAATATCTTCTCGGCTTGTTGTTAGATGTAGTGTTTTCATTAGAATGCCTGCATTTTCTTCGCCTGGTCATCGGTAATGAGACCGTCGACGATTTCATCAATATCACCGTCAAGGAAGGATTCCAGCTTGTAAAGTGTCAGCCCGATTCTGTGGTCGGACACCCTGCCCTGAGGGAAGTTATAGGTTCTTATTCTCTCGCTTCTGTCTCCGGAGCCTACCTGGCTCTTTCTCTGTCCCGCAATCTCGTCCTGCTGCTTCTGCATTTCCAGATCGTAAAGTCTGGATTTGAGAACCTTGAATGCTTTTTCTTTGTTCTTTATCTGGGACTTCTCGTCCTGGCAGGTTACCACAAGGCCTGTCGGCTCGTGGGTGAGTCTTACTGCTGAGTCGGTGGTGTTTACGCACTGTCCGCCGTTTCCGGAGGCTCTGTAAACGTCAACTCGCACATCGTTTGGATCCAGATCGATTTCCACGTCGTCCACCTCAGGCAGTACCGCAACAGTTGCCGCGGAGGTGTGAACTCTGCCGCTTGATTCGGTTTCAGGCACTCTCTGAACTCTGTGGGCGCCGCTTTCGAATTTCAGTCTTGAGTATGCGCCCTTGCCCTTGATGAGCATTACAGCCTCCTTGACTCCGCCAATTCCCGTCTCGTTCATGTCCATGAGCTCTGTCTTCCAGCGGTTACGCTCTGCGTATCTTGTGTACATTCTCAGAAGATCCGCTCCGAAGAGAGCCGCTTCATCGCCGCCTGTTCCGGCACGTATTTCCAGAATAACGTTCTTCTCATCGTTAGGGTCCTTAGGCAAAAGCAGGACCTTCAGCTCTTCTTCCGCTGTTTCTATTTTTTCTTCCAGCTCGCCTATTTCCATTTTGGCAAGCTCTCTCATTTCATCGTCGCCCATTTCCAGAAGCTCCTTGGCATCTGCCAGCTCCGTCTTGGCTTTTTTGTACTCGGTGTACTTCTTGACTATGGGTTCCATCTCACCCATTTCCTTAATGTGCTTCTGCCAGACCGGCTGGTTGTTGATGATTTCCGGGTCGGAAACCTTCCTGGCAAGCTCGTCGTATTTCTCTGTTATAAAGTCTAATTTATCAAACATTTCTCGCTCCTTTTTCAATCGATTATTATAACAGATTTTGATGCGGTATGGAAGAGCGGAATTCCGCTTTCCGGCGGTGGACAGCTTCGCTTTCCGTCCGATGTTGTTTGCCGCCTTGGCTGCCGGAATGGCCAGCAAAAAAGCCGGGACACAGTCCGGCTTCTTAAATTTCTATTCAGCTCTTCTTCGCAAAAAAACCATCGGCTTCTTCACGCCATTTCTTTTCTTCCTCGTCTGCCGGCTCATCCAGGGTAATGCCGTGGGCAACCGGTCTGTTTGTTTCGGGATTGACCGTTACAAATGTTGTGAATCCTTCCGCATTCAGCACTCCTGTTTTCTCATCATAAAGTCCCACTCTAATTGTGAGACTCGTTCTGCCTGTTCTGACAATGAGTCCTTCGTAGGTCACTATGTCACCCGGGTTTACCGAATGATAGAAATCAAACTTGTGGGTGTTCTTGTAGAGCAGTCCCTGGGGATCGCCGTACTCGCAGTTTACAACGATAAAGGAAGTCTCAACCATCCATTCGATTCCCTGTCCGGCATACAGATTGCTGTGGTGATTCAGGTGTTCCGGTCTTATCATGTGTGAGGATTTGTATCTTTTCATTGTTTCTCCAGCTGTGTGTTTGTTCTATTGCCTATTTGCCGCAGCCAGGCATGGTCATCCTTCTTGATACTGTGAAAATCTGAGGTGTCGCCGAATTCTCGGCTGCACCTGCATCAGCTGCCGAATCTACTGCAGGACAAGCAGGAGCTGTCATGCTCCGGGCCACTCTGAATATCTGCGGAACGGGACCTGCCGGTGCCGCCGACGCTGCCGCTTCAGCCGCAGGTGTTTCGACCGCAGGCTCTTCTGCCGCATGCGTTTCGACCGCAGGCGCTTCTACCGCCGGCACTGTGATTACTATCGGCTCCGGAGTTTTTCTTTCCAGAGTCTCGAAGGCAGCTGTAAGACCTTTGCCCATCTCCTGAAGTCTGTAGGCGTCTCTCTTTTCCTTCTCGCCTATTTTGATTCCCAGTATTTCTCTTGTGGTGTCCAGGTTTTCCGACAGATATCTGATATTCTCAGACATCTCTTCGGAAACATCTGCCTGCTTTTGCAGCATTGCCTCCAGGCGGCTTGTGTCACCCTGAGCGGCCTCCACCTTCATGTTTCTTGTGTCCTTTGCCACCTTGCCGATTCCCAGTGCTACAATTCCGATTCCCAGGTAAGGCATGAACTGAGCGATGATATACTGGAGGGAGTTTGACCACATGTCACTGAAGGTTGCTCCGTATGACTGCAGATATGTGCTGGTGTACGCGATTGCCGAAACCAGCATGAAGGCTGCGACAACCAGGAACAGAATTCCAACAATATAAAAAACTATCGTTACTCCCGGTGTTTTCTTTTTTTCCATTTTACTCTCCCATTTATTACCTTTTAATGTTTCTGCTGTGTTTATGCCGTGGGCTATTATATCACAAAAACCCTGTTTCGTGAATTGAATCCCCGGTCTATTTCACAATCCGTCAGGGCTATTTCAAAACCCGGCGGGACTATTCCGCGAACTGGCTGTTATACAGCTTCGCGTAAAAGCCTCCTGCCGCCAGCAGCTCATCGTGGTTTCCCTGTTCAACGATGTCCCCCTGATCCAGCACCAGAATGTGATCCGCATCGCGGATTGTGGACAATCTGTGGGCTATTATGAAGCTTGTTCTGCCCTTCATCAGGTTGTTCATTGCCTTCTGAATGATGCGTTCCGTTCTGGTATCAACAGAGGAGGTTGCCTCGTCCAGAATCAGTATCGGCGCGTCGGCAAGAATTGCCCGGGCTATTGTCAGCAGCTGCTTCTGACCTGCAGAAATGTTTGTAGCTTCTTCGTTAATCTGCATGTCATAGCCCCCCGGCAGAGTCCTGATGAAATGATCCGCGTGGGCGGCCTTTGCAGCTTCAACAACTTCCTCATCCGTGGCTTCAGGTCTGCCGTATTTGATATTGTCCATTATCGAATTGCTGTTAAGCCATGTGTCCTGCAAAACCATACCGAACTTGCTTCTCAGCTCGTGTCTTGTCATGCTTCTTATGTCGCGCCCGTCCACGAAGATTTCTCCGCCGTCCAGCTCGTAGTACCGCATGAGCAGCTTCACCAGGGTTGTCTTGCCGGCACCTGTAGGACCGACAATTGCAACACGCTGGCCTGCCTTGGCTTCAAATGAAAAATTCTTAATTATCGGCTCATCCGGCAGGTATCCGAAGGAGACGTTCCTGAAGGCCACATCTCCGTCCACATCAGGAGTCGGGTCGTAGTCAGCAGCACCGGCACTCGAATCATCAGCAGCGGCGTCTGCCTCCTCCTCTTCCTCCAGCAGCTCGAAAACTCTCTCAGCTGCTGCCGCAGTTGACTGGAGCTGGTTGACTATGTTTGCCACCTGCTGCATAGGCTGGTTGAAGGATCTGACATACTGGATGAAGGCCTGAATCTGTCCAATGGAAATCCTGCCTTTGAGGGCCAGATAGCCTCCCAGGAAGCAAACCATCACATACGCCAGGTTTCCTACAAGCTGGGTCAGCGGCATCATAAGTCCCGAGAAGAACTGGGACTTCCATGCGGATTCGCAGAGCTTCCCGTTGTATTCGCTGAATGACGCCCCGGAGATTTCCTCCCTGTTAAAGGCCTTCACAATATCGTGTCCGGAGAACATCTCCTCAACGTGGCCGTTTACCTTGCCCAGGTATTCCTGCTGGCTGCGGAAGTGCTTCTGGGACTTGCCCACAACCAGCTTGATAATAATCAGGGATGCAGGGATAACCACCATCGCCGCCAGGGTCATGGTAAGGCTGATACTAAGCATCATTGCCAGAATGCCGACGATTGTTATCACCGCTGTAATCATCTGAGTGATGCTTGCGGTGAGGGTCTGGTTTATCGTCTCCACATCGTTTATCATCCGGCTCTGAACTTCCCCGTAGGTTACCCTGTCAAAGTACTTCAGCGGGAGCCTGTCCAGCTTCTCGGACATTCTCTTTCTTAAGGTGTATATTACATTCTGGGAAACCTTCGCCATGATCCAGGACTGGATAACTCCGAAGAGCCAGCTAGCCACATACAGGCAGACAAGCATGCCGAGTATGGCTGCCAGGGCCTTGTAATCCACTCCGTCTCCGGTGATTCCCTTAACTACTATATCCGTGCCCTTTCCCAGAATTGCCGGGGAAATTGTGGTGAAAACAGTGCTCAATATGGCTGCAAATACCACAACAACAAGCTGAAGCTTGTAGTGCTTCAGATACCCGAAAAGCTTCAGTATGGTTCCCTTGAAATCCTTGGCCTTTTCTCCCGGCATCATCTTGGCGGCCTTGCCTCCATGGCCGGGAGCCTTATTTTTCACGCCAGTTACTCTTGCCATCAGCATGCACCTCCCTTCACCGGAGATTCATCCGCACCGGCGGCCTGACTATCCGGGCCGGCGGCCATTGCAAGCTCTCTCTCACTGAGCTGGGACAGAGCAATTTCCCTGTACACAGGACATGTATCAAGAAGCTGACGGTGTGTCCCGCAGCCCACCATGCGTCCGTCATCCATAACAACAATCCGGTCCGCATCCATGATGGTGTTGATGCGCTGGGCCACAATAATGAAGGTGCTGTTTCCGATATTCTGTTTCAGAGCCCTACGAAGTGCTCTGTCCGTTGCAAAGTCAAGGGCGCTGAAGCTGTCATCAAATATCAGCACATCCGGCTTCTTCACAAGGGCTCTGGCAATGCAGATACGCTGCTTTTGCCCGCCGGAAACATTGGCGCCTCCCTGGGCGATTTCCCTCTTGAGGCCCTCCGGACTTTCGCTGATAAACTCCATTGCCTGGGCGATTTCCGCCGCCTTTATCAGTTCCCCTTCAGAGGCATTTTCGTCACCGTACCTGAGATTGCTCTCAATTGTTCCGCTGAAAAGCGTTCCCTTCTGTGGCACAATTCCTATGTGGCTTCTCAGCTCATGCTGGGTCATCTCTCTGATGTCTGTGCCGCCCATAAGAATCTCACCCTCCGTCACATCGTAAAACCTGGGAATCAGGTTAATGAGGGTGGATTTGCCGCTTCCCGTTCCGCCGATTATGGCCGTAGTCTGCCCCGGCATGGCTGTAAAGGAAATTCCCTCCAGAACCTTCTCCTCGGAATCGGGATATGCAAAGGCAACATTTCTGAATTCCAGTATTCCCTTCTGCTCGCCCTCTGCAGGAAGCTTTGCCTCCTCCGGATCCTCTATTGAAGTCTCCGTATTCAGCACCTCCCCGATTCGTTTCATTGAAACAGCTGCTCTAGGAAGCATCACGAAGAGCATTGTTACGAACATGAAGCTCATTATCACGTGCATTGCGTACTGAAGATATGCCAGCATGTCTCCAATGAGAAGCTGCTGAGCATCAACAAGGTGGGCGCCCACCCACACAATAAGCACTCCCACTCCGCTCATGATAAATGTCATGGAAGGCATCATGAAGGAGAGGCATCTGTTTACGAATATGTACAGCTTCGTCAGGTCGGTATTGGCCTCGTCAAAGCGCTCCTCTTCTCTCTTTTCTGTTCTGAAGGCACGCACCACCAGGGTTCCGGAGAGTCGCTCCTTCATCAGCAGGTTGATTCTGTCCAGCTTCTCCTGCATCACCTTGAATCTCGGGAATATTGCCACAAAAGCAAAAACCATAAGACCCAGCACGCAAATCACCGCCAGTCCCACGGTCCATGAAAGTGCCACGCTGGTGCGAAGAGCCATTATCACTGCCCCGATTCCCATAAGCGGCGCGAAAAGCATCATTCTAAGACTCATTACCGTGGCCTGCTGCACCATCTGCACGTCGTTTGTTGTTCTTGTTATCAGAGATGCCGTGGAGAATTTCTCCAGCTCCGCCGTGCTGAAGCCCGTAACCTTCTTGAAAAGTCCCTCTCTGATTCTGCCCGCTGCCCGCGCCGCTGTTAAAGACGCGAAAAGGCCGCCTGTAATTGTACAGACAGCCGCCAGCGCCGCGATTAATATCATTATCAATCCCACATGCTCAATATGATCCATGTCCCCCGGCACTATGCCGTTGTTTATTATGTCTGACATGTAGTTCGGCAGCAACAGTTCGGTAATAACCTGACCGAACAGTGCCACCACGCAAATCAGCATGAAGGGGATATATTTCTTATAATAGCTGAATACCGTTTTCATTTAATACGCCCTGTTTACCCCTTTTTTCTTTTCTGAATTATCGATTCCTTCCTCCTGTCATTCCCAGGTAAATACCCTACGCTCTATTTTCTTCTTCATATGTGAAATTTGCAAGACTTTTCCCCAAAAAATATGTCTCTTATCTTATAAATCTCCTGAGCTTTCTCACGAGAATTGTTGCTGCTGTAATCTTCAACACCTCTCCCGGAAGGAATGGAATCACGCAGGAAACCATTGCGGCAGCCAGTCCCGTTCCTGTGCTGACAATGAACCATGCAGTTCCCAGCAGATAGCAGGCTGCCAGGCCGGCTATCATTGACACAACTGTCTTTATCACCACGACAACCTTGCCCTTTGCATCCTCTCCCGGTCTGCTGCACTGTTCCATGAGCAATCCTATTACAAAGGCCATTGCGATGTAGCCTACAATGTATCCTCCCGTTGGTCCCGCCAGAACGCTGAGTCCGCCTCTGAAGCCTGCAAATACCGGCACTCCCACGGCTCCCACCAGGGTGAACACCGTATGACTGATTGTTCCGTATTTCTTGCCCTGAAGTCCCCCCGCCAGCATTACGGCCAGTGTTGCCAGATTTACCGGCACTGGTGTGAATCCCAGTGGAATTGATATCCAGGAGCATACCGCCGCAATTGCCGCGAAAAGGCCTGCCAGCGCCATTCCTGTTGTCTTTTTGTAAGTGATGCTTTCCATTTTTAAGTCTCCCTTCTTGTCGCTACAGTCTTATTGACACCTCACCGGATGTGAGGGTTTCTCTCTTTCCGTCTTCGTAGGCCACCATTAGTCCCCCTTCGTCATCGATGCCTTCCACACGGGCAGGAATTCCTCCCAGCTCCCTGGTGGGATCCTCTCGATAGATCCCTTTGTAAACCATTATTTCACGACCAATCAGTATGCTTTTGCTCCTGTATCTCGCCATGAATCCCGGCTGGCCTCCCTCGCTGATTTCCGCCACATTAGCCAGAGTGTTTTCGGTGATTCTTGCCGTGAGGTCTGCCTTTGTACGGGCGTCCTCCGCGTTGACGCAGCCTGCGATTTTCTTAAGCTCAGCCGGAAACCCTGCCGTTGAGGTATTGACCCCGATTCCAATTATCAGGCTGTCGATTATTCCCGTTTCGAAGTCCGTTTCGGCTTCCGTCAGTATTCCGCAGACCTTCAGGTCGCCGATGTAAATGTCGTTGACCCATTTGATTCCCGCATCCTGCCCGCAGACCGCTTCGATGGCATCTGCCACCGCCACCGCCGCCGCCACGGTTACCAGCACCGATTTGCTCATGTCGAAGTCGGGCTTTACCACTATGCTCACGTAGATTCCCTGTTCCGGGGAGTTGAAGCTCCGGCCAAGCCTTCCTCTTCCGGCGGTCTGGCGATTTGCAAAGACAACACTTCCGTGTCTGATTTCCCCTTCCAGCATGAGCCTCTTGGCCTGAAGGTTTGTGGAATCCGTTGAGTCGTAGCAAAACACGCCGTTTCTCTTGAGCTTCGGTCCCAACGCCCGGCAAAGCAGCTCCTCCGATACAAGCTGGCCTGATTCTGCCATGGCGTAGCCCTTGTTGGTAACGGCTTCGATGTTATAGCCCTCTTCTCTCAGGGCATTTACCGCCTTCCATACCGCCGCCCGGGACACACCGATTTTTTCGGAAATCTCCTCACCGGATATGTGACGGCTTCTGTTGTTTTTAAGTGTTTTCAGTACTTCGTCCTTTACTGTCATTCTGCCTCCCGGGGCTTAGCCCCTTGCCGGGTCAGTGCCGCGGCTCCTTCTGCAGGGTCAGTATGCGACCCATCCGCCGGTAATTGTAAACCTTTTTGCGTTGATTGTAAACCTGTTTTTTTGTTCTTTTTTTGCCGGGCAGGGGCTCTTTTCACAGAATCTACATAAATACGACCACAAAAGGTCATATTGCATTGTTATATTAGTCTTGCAACAAGGAAGTGATCATTGTTGCTGAAGACGAATGGCTAGGGGATTATTAGACACTCAAAACACTTCTTCTTCTCATTCCCCAATGTGTCGCGGTAATCCTCTCGGCCATGAAACCTCCTCACAAATGATAATAAAAATGATAACGATGAGAAATGAAAAATCCGGGCAAAGGGGGCCCGGATTTTTCGTTTGGTATGTTTTTGTAATCTGCATGCCCGAAGGCTGCTTTTTCTCCTATTTGTTTCTGAATGGGCAGTGGGTGTGGGTGCAGATGTGGCATTCCCTGTTACAGTTCGGTCTGCCGTCCTCTGCCAGCTCGGTTACTCCGCAGGACCTTACCATCTTACGGTCCTTCAGGGCGGCCTCGTCCATCATTTTCTCTCCTTCTTTTCTGGCCCATTCCAGCTCTTCCTGTTCAGCTTCCTCTTCTGTAATGAGGCCGTAGTCCAGCTTGTATGCCGTCATGTTGTAGCCCTGCTCCTCACATTCCAGGATGTGCTTTATCATCTCTTCCCTTGCGGCGTCTTTTTCCTCAAGCTCTGCCACAGCGTCTGCCAGAGCGCCCTTCTGTGCTGCCGCGCTCTTGATGCCCAGCTCGTTTTCTTCCAGCTTTACGAACTTGAAGCCCAGGGATTTCTCAAGAAGCTTTATTGCCCCTTCTCTGTGCTTAACCGAAAGCACTCCCAGTGATGCCATAATGTAGTCGTTGTCCACTGCGATTCTGGCATGGGATGTTGGGAACAGCTTTGTTCCTGTCTGGTCATACTGGCAGATTCGACCCATTATCTCCTCTCTGTGAGGGAGTCTTGTGAGGGCACCTCCTGTTCCCACGATGTATTTCACAGGGGTCAGATCCTTGCCCTCGGCCACGGTGCTTCTGCCGCTTGGGCCGTATATGTATCTTATCTGACCTGCATGACGGTCCACTGCCTTCATTACCGCTTCCTCCGTCAGCATTTCAACCAGCTTGAATTCCTCTTCTGTTTTCGGAATTGCCACGTAGCTTGCCAGAGCTGCGTCAGGATCAAAGCCCGCCTTCTCTGCCTTTGCGCGGAATTCCTCTTCCCCTATGGATTCGATAACCTTCATGCGGTTAACGTATACCCCCAGATCCCCTTCAACGGTTCGCTTGGCAAATGGCTCCGGCGCTGTCATTATTCTTGCCACGTTGTCCGATTCCTTGCACACCGAGTGCACGTCTGTGGTGGCTCCGCCTACGTCGATTACCATTACCTCACCAAGACAGTCGTTAAGCAGCTTGGTGCACTGCATTACTGCTCCCGGTGTCGGGATGATAGGTCCGTTTACCATGTCCCTTACATGTTCCATTCCCGGTGCATTTGTGATGTGATCCTCGAATGCCGCCTGGATTACTCTTCGGCACGGTTCAACGTTCATGTCATCAATCCGAGGATATACGTTCTCTACGTTGTACAGCTTCTGTCCGCTTTCTTCGTCAAAAATCAGTTCCATTTCTTCCTGATTTTCGATGTTGCCTGCGTAGATTATTGGAGTCTTAAGTCCCAGAGCTCTTATCTTTTCTGCGTTGTCCAGGGCTGTGTCTCTTTCGCCGTAGTCCACTCCTCCAGCTATGAGGATGAGGTTCGGCTGTATTTCTTCTATCTTCTTCAGGTCTGTGCGGCGAAGCTTTCCTGCGGTTACATAGTGGATGATTCCTCCTGCACCCAGGGCTGCTTCTTTGGCGGCTCTGGCTGTCATGTCGTAAACCAGTCCGTGCACCGTCATCTTCAGTCCTCCCGCTGCGGAGGAGGTTGCCAGCATCTCATCGTATTCCAGGCTGTCGATTCCCTTCTTCCTGCAAAGGTCGTCGATTGCTCCCTGGAGTCCGACTCTTACGTCCCCTTCCACTACGCTTGTGGGCGCCTGTCCCTGAGCCCAAAATTCCGGGTTGTCGCTATCTATATTTTTAAATGCATTCACTACTGTTGTAGTTGAGCCGATTTCGGCTACCAGTACATCTACTTTCATATTCGTTCCTCTTGTCTGTTTTGTTCTTCTGTCCCGCCTTTTCCGGCGGTCTGCTTTTTGGTGTTGTTCTTGTTTCGGTGTGCCTTTGGGTGTCCTTCTTGTTTCGGTCTGCCTTTGGGCTGGCCGATTGTTCATTCCAGAAGCAGCCACTTCATCAGTTTGTTCCTTATTTCTGCCTCGACGATTCTCATGTCAAGGCTTCCGTCAATATTGTCGTATGTTTCTATGTAATTGCTCCAGGGCACAATGT
>X136_Domestic_Pig__coassemble_101_pt1 | contig 16124 bp, 17 predicted proteins | sample X136_Domestic_Pig__metabat2_low_PE_007 | metagenome-assembled genome bin X136_Domestic_Pig
ATCATGGAAGAGGAAGCAACTGAGGATATAGAACGTATGGGCGGTGTTGTTGGTCACGAAGCAGATGTGGAGTACCTTGATATAGGGGTGTTCAAGCATGTGAGAAACAGGCTGCCATGGCTTCTGTTCATGACAGTGATGCTGATGATAACAGGAACGCTGATATCACAGTTCGAGGAAGTGCTGTCCCAGGTTATCATTCTGGTGGCGTATCTTCCGCTGCTGATGGGAACAGGGGGGAATACAGGAACACAGGCGGCAACTCTGATTATTCGAGGCCTTTCTGTTGACGAGCTTGATTTGAAAGATGTAGGGAAGGTTCTCTGGAAGGAACTGAGGGTTAGCGTCATTCTGGGTGTGATACTCAGCGGATTCAACCTTCTGAAGATAGTGTTTGTGGACGGACAGACTGTACTGATAGGACTTACGGTGGCGGCTTCAATGATACTTGTTATCATATTTGCCAAGCTCCTTGGGGGGATGCTGCCGATGCTTGCCGAAAAGCTGGGGGTTGACCCTGCGCTTATGGCAACTCCCATGATTTCATCTCTGACAGATATGGTATCCTCCTGCATATATCTCCTGACAGCATCGATTCTTCTTGGCATCGCACTTTAATATATGAACTATAGAGTATGGACAGCATGATTACAATTTCAACTGAATATGTCAGAGACAGGATAACACCCAGGCCCATAGACATGCACAAGGGACAGGCAGGCAGAGTCCTTGTTGTTGCCGGTTCACCGGGGATGGCAGGTGCTGCTGTTCTGGCCCTTAGAGGGGCGCTTTATTCCGGAGCCGGTCTTGTGAAGGCTCTGGTTCCCCGTGAGCTTTTTAACATAATACAGATATCTGTACCGGAGGCCATGTGCGTGGATAGAGATGAATTCTGCAAAGGCAGCATGGAACACAAGAGGAGTTTCCTTAAGGAATTCGACGGTGCGGCAATAGGTCCGGGAATGGGAGTAAATGAAGAAAATCTTGAAATAATGAAAGTGATTCTGGAAACCTGCACCTGTCCGGTGGTAATAGATGCTGACGGCCTGAACTGCATAAGCAGCTTCGGTCTGCCGGGTGTGCACAAGGGGCCTACAATCTTAACACCCCATCCGGGAGAAGCTGACAGATTGCTGAGACCGCTGGGACTTGGGGATGTCAGGAGCCTGGGCAGAGAGAGGGCAGCGGAGATTCTGGCGGAAAGCTCCGGCGGGGTTGTTCTTCTCAAGGGGGCTGAGACAGTTATCTGCGACGGACACGACAATTGCAGAATGTATGTGAACCCAACAGGTAATCCCGGCATGGCAACAGGGGGAAGCGGCGATGTACTGACAGGAATTATAGTATCTCTTGCTGCTCAGAAGAATCTGGGACTTGCGCCTGTGGAGGCTGCATGCACAGGTGCCTTTATCCACGGGCTTGCAGGGGATATTGCAGCCGAAAACGTGGGTGAGTACGGAATGACTTCGGCGGATATAGCCGACGGCATTTCCGTGGCACTGAAGGAACTGGTTGGCATATAGCGTTATACAGCGTTATTATCTAAACAATATTTAATATGAAGAAGGAGTGAGTTTTTGCATCATGATGTTGTGAAAGCTCACTTTTTATTGTATACTACATATTGAGTTTGTATGTTAAAAATCAAGTATTTTGAGCAATATTTGGAGGCATGGAGAATAAATGGAACAGAAGATTTCAACACTCAAGAAAAAGGCTGCAGATGTGAGAATAGACATTATTAATGCAGTCCACAATGCAGGTTCGGGTCATCCCGGCGGATCCCTTTCTGCTGCTGATATAGCAACAGTGCTTTACTTTGACGAGATGAATGTGAATCCGTCAAATCCTGAAATGAAGGGTAGGGACAAGTGCGTTTTCTCAAAGGGTCATGCAGGCCCTGCGCAACTTGCGGCAATGGCTGAGAGAGGTTATTTCCCGGTTGAGGATTTCACGGGAACTCTGAGAAAGCTGGGAAGTATTTTTCAGGGTCATCCAAGCATCAAAATTCCGGGTATAGAAATGTCCACAGGCTCCCTGGGACAGGGCTTCAGTGTTGCTGTGGGTATGGCCATGGCAAACAGGATGGATTCAGACCCGGGTAGAATATATGCAGTGCTGGGTGATGGAGAACTTCAGGAGGGCCTTATCTGGGAAGCAGCAATGGCCGCATCTCACTACAAGCTTGACAATATGGTGGCAATCATTGACCATAACGGACTTCAGATTGACGGCAGGAATGATGATGTTATGACTGTTAATCCGGTTGGTGCCAAGTTTGAGAGCTTCGGCTGGAATGTGATATCCGCTGAGGGCAACAGTGTAGAAAGCCTTTGCAGTGCCTTTAAGAAGGCGAGAGAGTGCAAAGGCAGACCCACAGCGATAGTTGCCGAAACGGTAAAGGGCAAGGGGGTTTCATTTATGGAGAACCAGGCCGGATGGCACGGCAAGGCTCCAAATGATGAGCAGACACAGCAGGCAATAGCAGAAATAGAAGCAGCAAAGGCTGCCGTTAAATAAGGAGGCATAACCGTGGGAGATAAAATCGCAACTAGACAGGCTTATGGTGAAGCACTTGTAGAACTGGGAAAGACTAACGAGAACCTTGTTGTCATGGATGCGGACCTTTCAGGGTCAACCAAGACAGCGATGTTTGCCAAGGAATTCCCTGAGAGATTCTTTAACATGGGTATTGCCGAGCAGAACCTTTACGGTGCGGCAACAGGTCTTGCCATGAGCGGCAAGGTTGTATGTGCCAGCACCTTCGCAATGTTCGCCGCCGGAAGAGCCTTTGAAATAATCAGAAATTCCATCGGCTACACAGGTGCGAATGTTAAAATATGCGCCTCTCATGCAGGCATTACCGTAGGTGAGGACGGCGCAAGTCACCAGACCTTTGAGGACATAGCTCTGATGAGGACAATTCCGGGAATGACTGTTGTCAATCCTTCAGATGCAGTGGCAACAAAGAAGCTGCTGAAACAGATTGTGGAAATGAAGGGACCGTGCTATTTCAGAGTGGGCAGAGCAGCCGTCCCTGTTTTCTACGGAGAGGACGATGAAATAATTCTGGGCAAAGGCAATTTGATTCGTGAAGGAAATGATGTATCAATTATTGCTACGGGTATAATGGTAAACGAAGCCTATGAGGCTGCAAAGGCCCTGGAGCAGGAGGGCATTTCTGCCAGAGTGATAGATATTCATACCATAAAGCCCCTGGATGAGGAGATTATCATCAAGGCGGCAAAGGAAACAGGCGCCATAGTAACTGCTGAAGAGCACAGCATTATCGGCGGACTGGGAGATGCGGTTGCTCAGGTTGTGGTTAAGAAGGCACCTTGCAGAATGGCAATGGTAGGCCAGCTTGATACCTTCGGTGAATCCGGAAAGCCTGATGAACTTAGGAAGAAATATCATATGACTGCGGAGGACATTGTAAACGCAGTGAAGGAGATTAAATGATTGTATTTGAGAATGTGACAAAGCGATATAAGTCCAATATAGGTCTTGATGACGTTTCTGTCAGAATCAATGAAGGGGATTTCGTATTTCTTGTAGGTCCCAGCGGAGCCGGCAAGTCAACTTTCATCAAGCTGATTCTTAAGGAGCTTGATGCGGATTCCGGTAAAATAGTAGTGAAGAATCAGGAGGTTACAGGGCTTTCAGCCAGGAATGTGCCTAAGCTGAGGCGCAATGTGGGCATAGTCTTTCAGGAGTTCAGACTTCTTCCCAAGAAGACTGTCTTCGAGAATGTTGCCTTTGCAATGGAAATAGTCCACAAGCCTAAGAAGCTCATAAAGAAGCATGTGCCTCAGGTTCTTACTATGATGGGAATTGCAGATAAGGCGGACAAGTATCCGGATGAGCTGTCGGCAGGGGAACAGCAGAGGGTTGCAATTGCCAGAGCCATAGTAAACAGGCCTAAGATTCTCATTGCCGATGAGCCTACGGGAAACCTGGACCCGGATACTGCATGGGAAATCATGCAGCTTCTCAATCAGATAAATCAGAGGGGGACGACGATACTCATGGTTACCCATGCTAAGGATATCGTTGACAAGATGGGAAAGCGCGTAATAGCAATCGAAAAGGGCCGGATTGTTCGTGACGAGTTCGGTGCCTACGGATATAAAGAGGCCCTGGCAAACGCCGAGGTTACATTTGACACGGCGCGGATGGATAACCGGGGAACCTTCAAAGCAAGATTCAGGAGAGGAGGTAAAGAATAGCCATGAAAGCTTTTGCCTATACTCTCAAACAGTCATTTTTGCAGTTCGGCAGAAATCTGAACATGTCAATCATTTCGATTTTTGTAATTACCTGCATGATGCTGATTTTAAGTCTCTTTTTCATTCTGCTGATTAATGTTAACACAGCAGCGGAGACAATAAAGGGAGACTACGATTCCATTGAAATATTCCTTCTCGAGGACACATCGAAGGAGGATGCTGAGGCCATGGCTGCAGACATGAAGAAGCAGGAGGGAGTTTCCGATGCCTACTACAAGACTAAGGAGCAGGCAATGGCGGAATTCAGAGACAGATGGGGAGAAAACGGATATCTCCTTGACAGCCTCAAGGACAACCCTCTGCCGAATTCCGTTGTCATAATGATAAGCGACCTTGAGAAGGCGGATGCCCTGGCAGCCCATGCGGCGGAGTATAAGGGCATTGAAGATGTCAAGTACTACAAGAGTACCGTTGAGAAGCTGCTGGATGCAACAAAATTCATACAGATCACCGCAATTGTGATAATGATTTTCCTCATTATCATATCAATAATAGTTGTATCCAACACCATCAAGCTGACTGTGTTCAACAGAGCAGAGGAAATCTCAATAATGAAGTATGTTGGCGCCACAAACTGGTTCATTCGGGGGCCATTCCTGATTGAGGGAATTATCATTGGAATTATTTCCGCCGGGATTTCACTGGGAATAACATATCTTGCATATGACAGGCTGGTGGAGTTTATCGGTGATCAGGTTTACAGGATTCTTTCGATGCCTATGGTTCCGGTGGGATTCATGGTTTACAATTTTGCATTCATATTCCTGGCTTTGGGAATCAGTATCGGATCCTGCGGAAGCATCATCTCCATGAGAAGATTTCTTGACGCATAGAATTGATATCAGAAGGGATAATATATGGGAAAGAAACGACGACTGGCAATAATAATAGCTCTGACATTAAGCGTTTCCATGTGTTTTAATACCGGAAGCGTCTGGGCCAAGAAGTCCCTTACGGAACTCCAGAAGGAGCTTCAGAAGACCCAGGAGGAATTGGATAAGGGCTTAAAAAAAGAGAACCAGCTTGCAGACAAGGTTGTGGATCTCGAAAAGCAGGTATATGAACTGAATGGTGAAATTGAGGTATCCGAGGTTAAGCTGCAGAAGCTCGAGAAGGAACTGAAGAAGGCCCAGGAGAAGGTTGACCTGCAGAACGAGGAGCTTGGCGGCAGGCTTAGGAACATGTACAAGAACGGCAATGTGGGATTTGTGGATGTGCTGATGAATTCCGGCAGCTTTTCCGAGTTCCTGACGAATCTTGATCTTGTTCAGAAAATCTACGCAAGCGACAAGGATGTTCTTGAGGAGCTCCAGGAAGCCCATGACGAAGTAGAGCAGAAAAAAGAAAAGGTTGAAAAGCTTACAAATGAGTTGAAGTCAGCCAAGGAAACTGCTTCTGCAGAGATGGCAGAGCTTGAAAAACAGAAAAAGGAAATAGCAGCTGATAATAAGAAGACCGCTGCAATGATGGATGAACTCGAAAACGAAGTGGCGGCAGTTGAGGCTCAGCTGGCATCACAGTCAGGCAGCGGACAGATCAGCAACAGCAGCTCGTCCTCATATGAAGGAGGAGTGTTTGCATGGCCTGTTCCGTCTTCCACTTACATTTCATCAGAGTACGGCTGGAGGATCTGTCCTTTCCATGGAAAGGAGTTTCACGGAGGACTGGACATTGCGGCCAGCTCAGGAAGTGCTATCATTGCATCTGCAGACGGAACTGTTATTTCATCGGGATGGAACGGAGGCTTTGGTTATTCCGTGCAGATTGACCACGGCGGCGGCATGGTAACAATGTACAACCACTGTTCGGCGCTGCTGGTTTCCGTAGGTCAGCATGTTACAAGGGGAAAGACAATAGCCAGGATAGGCTCAACGGGATCATCCACGGGCCCTCATCTTGATTACAGAGTATTCAAGAACGGCTCCACGGTGAATCCTCACAGCTACCTTTAACATAGTATGTGAAAATGAGAAACAGCGAAGAGATAATACGAGAAATACTTAATAAGAGAGGGATTGTTGAAGAGGCGGATATTAGTGAATATCTTTCACCAAGACCTCAGAAAACATATGATCCATTCCTGCTGGATGACATGAAGGCGGGAGTGGATTTAATGCTATCAGAAATCGAAAAGGGCAGACGCATATGCATCTACGGAGACTATGATGCCGACGGAGTTACTGCCACTACGGTAATGAGCAGGGGAATCAGTGAGCTTACCGATAATTGGTTTTATTACATTCCTTCCCGATTTGAGGAGGGTTACGGACTTAACAGAGGAGCAATTGACAAAATCAGAGCCCGGGGAGCCGATCTAATAATTACCGTAGACTGCGGGTGCGTTTCGTATAAGGAAGTGGAATACGCCAAGGCGGCAGGGCTTAAGGTCATTGTAACGGACCATCACACAATAGAGGATACCATAGCAGACTGCATAGTCATAGATCCCAAGAAACCCGAAAAGTTCCTGAAGGACAGCAGTAGGAAGTATCCTTTCTCCGACCTGGCAGGCTGCGGCGTTGCCTTTAAGTTTGTTCAGGCATTGCAAAGGAAGGCGGGACTGCCAAGGAACATGCTGAATGACTGCCTTGACATGGTTGCAATCGGTACCGTTGGAGACATTGTATCCCTCCGGGACGAGAACAGAACTCTGGTGAAATACGGCGTGGAAATAGCAAACAGCGGCCGGCGCAAATCCCTGAGCAAGCTGACAAAGGCCATCTCCATTGATGAGATAAATTCGGAAAGCATTGCCTTCGGGATAGTTCCCCACATCAATGCAACGGGCAGAATGGCTTCCGCTTCGGAGGCTGTTGAACTGTTTATTACCGGAAGTGACCGTGTAATGGATGAGAAAGTGGCTAAGCTGATCATCTGCAATCGTGAAAGGAAACGAATACAGGAGGAGGCATACGAAAACTGCCTTGACTTGGTATCAGGAGAAGAAAATTTCATAGTGCTGCGGGTTTCCGATATGCATGAGGGCATTGCCGGAATTGTTGCGGGAAAGCTTAAGGACAGGTTCAACAGATCTGTAATAATAGTAACACCCACCGGAGATGGCTATCTCAAGGGAACCGGAAGAAGCATTCCAGCCATTGACATTTATGACATCCTCAATTGCCACAGCAGTCTGTTTGAGCGTTTCGGAGGTCACAGAAGCGCCTGCGGTTTCCTAATGAAAGAGGAGAACTATAATGCCCTTGTTGAGGGAATAGACAGCTGCATGGACAGGCTTATTGAGGAGAAGGATGACATATTTGAATGTACCCGGGAAGCAGATACGACACTGACCCCGGGTGAGGCCACCTGCAGGCTTGCCAGAGAGCTTCAGGCCCTGGCACCATTTGGAGAGGGGAACCCTAATCCTCGCTTCATAATGAAAAATGTAATCATAAGCGGACTGTCTTTCATGGGTGATAAGGACATCCACGCCAGATTCTTCGCCTGTGAAAGAGAAAATATAAGAAAGCAGCAGGTTAGCTGTGTACTGTTCAGAAATGCCCGTGAAAACCGTGAAGCACTGGAATCGGGCAAGCCGTTAACACTGTATGGAAGTCTCAACCATCAGATATGGCGCGGGCAGGAGCGAGTTCAGTTTATTGTTGAGGAGATACTCTAATGAATATAAGCAAACCCAAATTTATTATTACCCTTGCAGCCGCCTTTGTACTGGGAATCGCCCTATCCGGAATAGGCTTCTATGCTTTGGGAAGCACAGGCGCTTCATCACCAGCGGATAGCGACAAGCTTTCTGAAATTCAGAAATACATTGATTCCTATTACCTTGAGGAGTATGACAGGGATGAGCTTGCAGAGGGCATGTACAAGGGATACGTTCAAGGACTTGGAGATCCATACTCTGTTTATATGGATTCTGAGGAATACGATTCCTGGAAGGCAACAGCGACGGGTGACTATTCCGGTATAGGCATCACATTCTCAGAGGACGATAGGGGAAGGTATGTTGTTTTAAGCGTTTCCCCGGACTCACCGGCGGAGAAGGCGGGAATTAAGGAGGGAGACTTCATTCTTACCGTAGACGGCAAGGAATACGAGGTCTCTGATGTGATGGCTGCGGCAATCAGAGGCAAGGAAGGTACCCCGGTTACCATAGAAGTAGCCAGGGACGGTGAAAAGAAAACCTTCAGGATTACGCGAGAAAAGATTACCACAAAGAGCGTTGAAGGCAGGATGCTTGACAGGGATACCGGATACATCAGCATAAGCTCATTTGTAAACAGCACCGGAGAGGATTTCGGGAAGGCACTGGATAAAATAGAAGAAAGCGGTGCGGAATTTCTGATTCTTGATCTCAGGGATAACGGAGGCGGTCTTGTGGATCAGTGTGTCGAAGTTGCTGACAGATTCCTGGATAAGGGTGTCGTCTGCTATGTACAGGACAAGAATGGAAATTCAGAATCATACGATGCTGAGGATGGCAGGACAAAGCTCAAGACTGTTGTTCTTGTAAATGAAAACAGCGCCAGTGCCTCGGAGATTCTTGCTGCGGCACTTCAGGATAACGGTTATCAGGTGGTGGGTAACAATACCTTCGGCAAGGGTGTAATTCAGACCACTCTTGAGATGTCCGATGGATCTGCACTGAAACTCACTATTATGGAATATCTGTCGCCGGATAAGCATAAGGTGAACGAGGTGGGAGTAAAGCCGGATGTTTCTGTTGAGGATAAGGAGAGCACGGAAGCAGATGAGCAGCTGGAAAAGGCAAAAACTCTGCTGAACTAGGATAATTGCACAAAAACGGTATTAGGAATTGGCCTTTGTTGACTTTACAGCGATAAAGTGCTATACTTTCACATGGTAAAGAAAGGAGATACCGAAATGGCATATGATTCGAAATTCAAGAAAGACGATATAGATGAACTGTTTAAGGCAATTCTGCTTCTTGAGGATGAGGAGGACTGTTACAGATTCTTTGAAGATATCTGTACAATCAACGAAATCCATGCTATAGCCCAGAGACTTCAGGTTGCCAAGCTGCTCTCGGAGAACAAGACATACAATGAGATTGAGGGCATTACCAAGGCATCCACGGCAACTATCAGCAGAATCAACAAGTGTCTCGTTTACGGAGCAGACGGATACCAGAGGATTCTGGCAAGGATGAAGGAAGCTGAAGAGAAATAGAAGTTAACTTGATTGAATATATAATTCCGGCGGCACCAGCATTGTTGTGCCGCCTTTTGTATCATGAAAATATTTATCATTGAGGATTACCGCGCAAAGGCACCGGAACTTAAAGGAAAAGAGCTGACAGATTTTCTTGTGGGCAGGTGTCTTAATATGGAAAAGGCAGAAATACTGCGCATGGATGGGGGAAAGCCCTACATAGAAGGAGGTCCATGCTTTTCAGTGAGTCACAGTGGAAATCTGTTTGCCTGTGGGGTATCTCCTGATAACATAGGAATCGACATACAGCACAAGAGAGGGGTTGATGCCGTGGGCATCGCCCGGAGATACTTTATTGAGGAAGAAATCAGCAGGATAGAAGCTGACAGTGACTGGTTCTTTCGAATATGGGCCAGGAAGGAAGCCTTTGCAAAGTACACAGGCAGGGGACTTCAGCAGATTATGGCAAAGGAAGGCGTGCTTGACAGAAGTGATGTCATCTTTATTGACAGAATGATAGGTGATGACTGCTTTTGTTCCATATGCGCCGGGAAAGGAGGAATGGAAGATGAAATTCAGTTTTTTGGTGGAGAACAAGACGGATAATCCGGGGATAATGGCGGAGCACGGCCTTTCAATATACATTGAGACATCTGAAAAGCGAATTCTCTTTGACGGGGGAGCCACAAACCTTATTGTTAACAACTGCGAGGCCATGGGAATTGATCTTGGTAATGTAGATCTGGCCGTTGTAAGTCACGGACACTACGACCATACAGGAGGTTTCCCGGCATTTCACAGGATTAATCCATCAGCTCCTATATATATACACAGAAATGCCCTGAGGGTCTCCTACGGAACTGAAGGGGGTTCCCTTGAAAAGGGCGGGACTCTTGATAAGGAGCCCTGCAGCATTGCCTGGAGTGACGAAGAGCTGAAGGAGCTGTCACAGCAGCTGTATTTCACCGACGGACCTGTGATCGTTACCGAGAATATCAGGATTACGGGAACTGTTCCTGCGGGAGATGATTTTACTCCTACTGAGAACTTCTATGTTATGGAGCAGGGGAAACCTGTTATTGATGACATGTCCCATGAGCAGTGTCTTGTAATCAGGGAACCTGAGGGACTGTACATTTTCTCAGGGTGCAGTCATCGAGGTGTCATAAATGCACTCAATGCAGGCAAGGCCATGTTCCCCGGAGAGAGGGTGGCTGTACTGGTGGCAGGAATGCATCTATATAGTGCAGCAGAGGAAGACAGAAGCAGAGTAATTGATGAAATACTGAGGGAGAATATGGATAGAGTGATGCCTGTACACTGTACGGGAATCGATGCCATTTGCCAGCTGAAGTCAGCCATGGGCAGCAGGTGCACCGTGGCAACAGCCGGGGATGTATTTACTTTTTAGAATAAATTTCGGGGAGTGATTAGATGAAGGCCCTTGACAGAGCTATAGGATATCTTAATGTGAAACCAAGAACAAAGTCCCAGATAGTGAGTTATCTTCAGGGGAAGGGATTCACTGATGAGGAAATTGCAGAAGCAGTTAAGACTCTGGAGGAATACCGCTACATAGACGATTTCGCCTTTGCGTGTCAGTATTTCGAATTGGGCTTTGAGAAGGGACACGGTCTCTTCAGAATAAGGAGAGAACTTGAGACAAAGGGTGTTTCGCCGGATGTTATAGAAGACGCCTATGAAAGCCTGGAGGAGGTGCCTGATCAGTACGAAAGGGCTCTGGAGATAGGCGGGCAGATTGTAGATGGGGATACCGGAGACATGGATTACCGGCAGAAACAGAAGCTTAGAGCCCGTATCGCCAGAAGGCTGAGCACCAGGGGCTTTTCTCCGGATATCGCATACAGAGCAGCAAAGGAACTGGTAAAGTGAAGGAAAAGATGGATCAGTTTGAAAGAACACGGCGGGTAATAGGTTCAGAGGGGGTCAGTGACCTTCAAAAAAGCAGAGTGTTAATATTCGGTGTGGGCGGCGTCGGAAGCTATGTCGCCGAGGGTCTGGCAAGAGCAGGCATTGGTCATATTACACTTGTGGATGCTGATGTTGTGGATGTGACTAACATTAACAGACAGATTCCGGCTCTTCACAGCACAATAGGCAGACCTAAGGTTGAGGTTATGGCTGAACGCATACGGGATATCAATCCGGAGTGCAGGGTGCAGGAAGAGCAGCTGTTTTTCATGCCGGAAGACGAGACCATAGATTTCAGCAGTTACGATTATGTGGTTGATGCGGTGGACACTGTAACTGCCAAGATAGAGATTATCCTTCGGGCCAAACAGGCCGGTGTTCCGGTGATTTCCTCCATGGGAACGGGGAACAAGGTTAATCCGGGAATGTTCAGAATTACGGCACTGGAGAAAACGAAGGTTTGTCCCCTGGCAAAGGTCATGAGAAAGGAAATGAGAAAGAGGGGAATAACAGATGTTAAAGTTATCTACTCTGAGGAGGAGCCTCTTTCTGTTGGAGGCAGCGTAAGCTTTGTTCCGTCAGTTGCGGGGCTTATGATTGCCGGAGAAGTTGTAAAGGACATTCTCAGTTGATATAATTGTCACAGATATTTTTTTCGGGAGAAGATGGGAATATGGAATACAGAACAGAATTAATGAGACTGATTGACAGCTTTAATATTCAGGCTGTTGAGGAATTCAAGGAAGCTGAGAACAGAATTGTTCTCGATTCCAAGTTCCGTACGATTATGAAGAAGAAGGATTATTCAGGTCATATCGAAACATTGAGGCGAGTTAAGAACAGCGCTCAGAAAATCGATCCGAAGGCTGTTGAGATTCCTGCTGATGACACTCTGGCTGCAGATATTGAAACTGCCTTTGAGAGGTGTCTTCTTACCTTCAGCAATGTATGCGACAGCTACATAAAGATGCAGCAGGCACTGAAGGATAAGGCCGAAAAAAAGCGTGACATCTCCTATGGAGAATTCAAGGAACTGAACAGGAAAACCAGGGACCTCAGAGCAAGGCTGAATTCGGAAATGCATGAAATGGATGTTCTCTACTCGGATCTTGTTGAGTATGTTGATGACGACACCCATGAGGATTTCGGCGGAGTTCAGTACAGAACCTACGATTCCTTTACTGATTAGCAGAATTCAGAGAAAGTGAAAGAGGGGAATAAATGGATAGTGTTACAATTGGGATAATAATTGCGGCGGGAGCAGTAATACTGCTTCTCATTGCTGTTATTGTGATAACACAGAGCAGCATCAGAAGTCTGGGCAGCATGATTGCTGATACCCAGAAGGAGGCAGCCGACAGACAGCGGGATCAGCTCAGTTGGCAGAATGAGAAAATCAGTCAGCTTAACACAAATCTTGCTGATTCCATGAACAGGCTCAACGTAAGTATGGGTGAAATGAAAAACATGGCATCAGGTGTGGATGATCTCAAGCGCCTTATGTCCAATGTTAAATCCAGGGGCATTCTCGGGGAAGTGCAGCTTGGTGCAATTCTTGAGGATATTCTTTCGCCGGAGCAGTACGATGAGAACGTGCCGGTGAAGGGGGGCAGCGAGAGGGTTGAATACGCAGTGAAGTTTCCGGGAGATGAGGGAAACTGCGTATATCTGCCCATAGACTCGAAATTTCCGGGAGATGCATATCTTAATCTTCTGGATGCTTACGATACAGGAGACAGGAACGAAGTCAAAACGGGAGCGGATGCTCTAAGACATGCCATAATAAAGGCTGCCCGGGACATTAAGGACAAGTATATTTATCCGCCGTTAACCACTGACTTTGCCATTATGTTTCTGCCCTTTGAAGGCCTGTATGCTGAGGTGCTCAGGCTGAATCTGGTTGAGACCCTTCAGAGGGAATACCGAATAAATGTTGCGGGACCCACAACAATGGGAGCAATGCTTAACAGCTTCCAGCTGGGATTCAGAACTATGGCGCTGAGACAGAATTCCGGAGAGGTCTGGGATACTCTTCAGAAGGTGAGAACCGAGTTTGACAAATTTGCATCGGTGCTGGACAATCTTCAGAACAGACTGGATCAGAGCCAAAAGGAGCTGGAGAAGCTTGTAGGTGTCAGAACAAGAAGCATTCAGAAGGTGCTGGATAAGGCATCCGGGCTTTCTGATACAGATAAACAGGAAATGATTAAATGAGCATATTTGCAATAGGGGATCTGCATCTATCAAACTTTCCGGGCAGCGAGAAGCCAATGGACGTTTTCGGTGACAGATGGTTCAACCATCAGGAAAGGATAAAGGAGAACTGGTGCAGGACAGTAACTGAATATGACACCGTGGTCGTAGCGGGAGATATTTCCTGGGGACTTAAGCTTCAGGAGGCGGAATACGACCTGAAATGGATTGACGTTCTTCCCGGGAATAAGATTATCATCAAGGGAAATCATGATCTCTGGTGGTCGGGAATCAGGAAGCTTAACAGCATGTTCGATTCCATTACATTTCTTCAGAACGATGCCTGTGAGGCAGAGGGAGTTTGGATATGCGGCACCAGAGGCTGGCTTACCCCCTCTGATGAAGGATTTACCGAGGCGGACCGGAAAATCTACGACAGAGAGCTTCTGAGGCTGGAGGCATCGCTAAAGGCAGCACCACCTGATGGCGAGAAACTGGGCTTTCTTCACTTTCCACCGGTGGGAAATCCCCAGAAATTCTCAGGCTTTATGCAGCTCTTTGAGGATTACGGTGTCAGGAATGTATACTACGGACACATTCACGGTGAAGAGGGGTTCAAAGGCGCAATCCGGGGGGAATATCATGGAATCGGATACAGTCTTGTTTCAGCGGATTATCTGAACTGCAGTCTTCTAAGGATAAAGTAGCTGCAGGTGAAATTAGTTGGTATTTAAAAGAGGTATTACATGAGAGCGATTATTATTGTACTGGACAGTCTGGGTGTAGGTCAGCTGCCCGATGCAGAAGCATACGGAGACAGGGGCGCGGATACACTGGGACACATACACGAGAAGACAGGACTTCAGATACCCAATCTCAGAGCAATGGGACTTGGGAATATCCGGGGCGCAGCGGGAGGAATGCTGGCTGTTCAAAGCCCTGAGGGCTGCTTCGGAAGACTTGGGGAAATGTCCGCAGGTAAGGACACAATAACCGGCCACTGGGAGATAGCCGGCCTTGAAACGAAAACTCCTTTCAAAACATATCACGACGGCTTCCCAAGGGAGCTTATGGATGAATTCGTAAAGGCCACAGGTCGGGGGTATCTGGGAAACTGCGTTGCCTCCGGTACGGAGATAATCAAAGAGCTGGGTCCGGAGCATGAGAAAACCGGAAAGGTTATTGTTTATACTTCAGCAGACAGCGTATTTCAGATTGCTGCAAATACTGCCACAGTTCCCCTGGAAGAACTCTATGACATATGTGCAAAGGCAAGAAAGCTTCTTACAGGAAAGTATTCCTGCGGCAGGGTAATTGCCAGACCATATGTTATCGATGATACGGGTAATCGTGTCAGAACTGCAGACAGACGGGACTATGCTGTATCACCTCCCGGAGACACAATGCTGAATCTTGTGAGCAGCAGGAAAATGCCGGTGGTGGCAATAGGGAAAATCAGTGACATTTTTAACGGAAGGGGTGTAACGGAGTCTATACATACTGAGAGCAACGATGACGGAGTCACCAAAACGATAGAGGCAATGGGAAGAAAATTCGATGGTCTGATTTTCACAAATCTTGTGGATTTTGATTCGAAGTTCGGACACAGGCGGGATCCTGAGGGATATGCCGGGGCGCTGGAGGAGTTTGATGCCAGACTTCCTGAGATAACCGGAGCCATGACTAATGAGGATGTACTGTTTCTCTGTTCCGATCACGGAAACGATCCTGTGCACAGCGGATTCGACCACACCAGGGAGTACATATTCTGCCTTGCCTACGGAGAGAAACTAAAGAGAGGTGTAGATCTTGGCACCAGAAGCTCCTTTGCCGATATAGGCGCAACTGTTACGGAGATGCTTACAGGCAGTTCTGCGAAAACCGCCATCGGAGAAAGCTTTTGGAAGGATATTCGCCTTGAATAATTGATGAAATTCCCTTTTTATAAACATATTTTAAGAATCAAAAAGCCTTGAAACTGTGAAGCTTCAAGGCTTTTTTTGTTATAATTACTGTGTATTAAAATATAATCATAAAGGGAAAATCTATGAAGAAGACCATATTAAGCTTTGTGTTATCAATAATGCTAGTTGCTGCTCTTGTTCCCCAGGCAGCCTTTGCAGGGGAAGGGGAGGAGCAGACTTCCGGAGGTGTAATTACCGGTTTCGGAACACCGGAAACAACAGATTATTATTACGAGGGAAATCCTGAAGAGGATGAGCTGACCTTGAATCTGCCGGAAACACTGGATGTATATCTTGATGGAAGCACTACCTTGACTTCCATTCCTGTAACCTGGGAGTCTGTAGAGGACTACGACAGCACAGATTTCTATTTTTACTCCATGAAGCCTGTATGGAGCGGGGAATATACTCTTGATGCAGACCTCAGCAGCGTCATGGATGTTCCATGGATAACTGTTTACAAGCAGGAGCCTGATAACAGTGAAATAGAACCAATGGTGACTGAGGAGGAGGCTCCTCCGGTTTATACCGAGGAGGATGGAGCAGTGAATCCCGAGGACTATGGTGCGAAGGGGGCAGTTGATATTGCAGCTGCAGTTCTCTCAGTGTTTGC
>X136_Domestic_Pig__coassemble_102_pt1 | contig 16064 bp, 18 predicted proteins | sample X136_Domestic_Pig__metabat2_low_PE_007 | metagenome-assembled genome bin X136_Domestic_Pig
TATTCAATATTCTGAACCTGTTCTCTGATTTTCTCTATTTCACTCTTTGTCTCAAGCATAAGGGACGTTATTTCCAGATCGTTTGCCTTGGAGCCGATGGTATTGGCCTCTCTATTCATTTCCTGAACCAGGAAATCCAACTTCTTGCCCACGGTACCCTCGCCGGATTCCGTAAGGAACGCCTTGAGCTGTATCATGTGGCTGTCAAGACGAACAAGCTCCTCAGTTATGTTTGCCTTATCTGCAAAAACAGCCGCCTCCACCAGAATTCTGTCCGCCGGGATATCAACCTTGTCCTCAACAAGCTCCCTTATTCTGGCCTCCAGCTTTTCTCTGTATTCTTCGGCCACAAGAGGTGCCCTCTTTTCAATTTTCTTCACGATTTCACGGATAAGCTCTCCCCTCATGAGGAGATCTTCTGCAAGCTTGGCTCCTTCGGTGGTTCGCATCTCATCGAGCCTGCTTACCGCAGCCTTCACGCTTTCGCAAATAACAGCGGTAACCTCCTCCTCATCCTCAACATCAGGAATGGCCTTGAGAACATCAGGCATGGAGGAAACAAGCTTCAAATCGATTTCCCCCGTCAGCCCATATCTTTCTTTCAGTTCCTTGAGATTCTCGATATACTGCTGCGCCACCGGGCTGTTGAGCCTGATGGTAATATCACCTTCAGTAAGGTTCTCTACAATAATGGAAACCTCAACCTTGCCCCTTCTTACCCTTTCCTTAATCAGCGCCTTAATCTTCTCCTCTGCAAAGGAATAGCGCTTCGGCATCTTGACGCTTATGTCTGCATATCTGTGATTTACCGTTCTGATTTCGCAGATTACATTCCTTTTGCCGTCGGAATACTCACCTCTGCCGAAACCTGTCATGCTTCTGATCATACAATTTTCTCCTATCTCTCTCTAATTTATGATACTATGTTCATTGTAAAGCAAAAGCAGGAAGGTGTCAAAATGTCATACGACGGAACAGTAACCTGTGCAATGGTGCAGGAGTTAAAACAGAATCTATTACAGGGAAAAATCGAAAAAGTGTATCAGCCTCAGCCTGAGCAGCTGCTTTTTCTGATACATACATCATCGGGAAAGAAGAGATTTTTCATCTCGGCAGCAGGAAATCACTCTGCCGCTTATCTTGTTGAGGATACTCCCGAAAACCCCCAGACACCCCCGGTGTTCTGCATGGTTCTCAGGAAGCATCTGGGAGCTGCCAGAATAACCGACATTATCCAGTACGAAAACGACAGAATCATGGAAGTCCTGATGGAAACAGTGGACGAGCTGGGCTTCAACGTAAACAGAAAGCTTGTTATCGAGTTGATGGGCAAGCACTCAAATGTGCTTCTCGTTGACGTTAAAACAGGCAAAATCATTGACAGCATCAAGCATGTTGGCATAGATGTAAACAGAGCCAGACAGATACTTCCCGGCAAGGCATACATCTATCCTCCTGCTCAGAAAAAGATTCCATTCTCCCTTGCATCGGAGGAGGACATTGCAATGCTTGTTAAGGATCAGCTACAGCCGGAACGCAGCCTTCTTGAGGGCATTCAGGGAATATCCCCTGCCCTGTCCCAATCCATAATCATGGACTCAACAGACGAGATAGACGGATCTGCCGATGCCCTTAGGGTCTTTGACAACATACAGCATATTAAGACTGTAATAGAATCAAGTTCCATTGCCCCTGTTGTCTACACCAAGGATGGAATCCCCGCAGATTTTCACATTCTTCCCCTTTCCCTCTACGAGGAGGACGATACATATCAGACAATCAGCTTTGATACCCTCAGTTCCGCTGCGGCGTATTTTTTCAGAAACAGGGAATCCTCCAACACGGTCAAGCAGAAATCCCAGGACCTTCAGAGAGTTGTGAAGGGACAGCTGGACAAGCAGAAGCTGAAGGTACAGCGTCTCAGAGAGGATCTGCACAGGGCTGAGAATTCGGAGAAGTACCGCCTGTACGGGGAGCTCCTTACAGCCAACCTTCATCTTGTTAAACCCGGCTCCCGCAGCATTACAGTGACCAGCTACTATGACGGCACCCCTGTTGACATACCACTGGATCCAAGGTTTTCACCATCAAAAAATGCCCAGAACTACTATAAGAAATACGGCAAATCAAAGACAGCAGTAAAAGAAAAAAAGCTCCAGCTCGAAGAAACCGCATCGGAAATCGAATATCTGGAATCCGTATCTGCCTTCATAGACATGGCCTCCACCGTGGAGGAAACAGAGCTCATAAGAAAGGAGCTTACTGAATCAGGGTACCTTCGACACAGGAGCAAAGGCAATAGACGGGGCAGCAAAAAAGACAGGCCGAAACCTCATGTTTACAGCCTGCCTTCAGGTAAAACAGTTCTTGTGGGCAGAAACAACAGTGAAAACGACTGGCTCACCTTCAAAAAAGCCTCTTCCGCCGACATATGGCTTCATACCAAGGACATCCACGGCTCCCATGCAATTCTTCTCACTGAAGGTCAGACACCTTCCGAGGAAGAACTCTTTCAGGCCGCCTCAATTGCCGCATTTCACAGCAAAGGCAGAATGTCCCAGAATGTCCCCGTTGATTATGTGAAGGTTAAATACGTCAAAAAACCTGCCGGCTCCAAACCGGGATACGTTATATTCACCCACAACAGGACCCTGTACGTTAACCCGGCTGTTCCCGAACAGACACTTTAGCATATACTACTCGAGAATAAACTCCGTTATTCTGTCAATCACATCGTCGCCTCTTGTTACGGCGTTGCCGTTGTGAATTTCGTGATAATAGCCGGGCCATTCAATCAGCTGAACATTCTCGCCTCTTTCCTTCATGTGGCCAACGGCTTTACGAGTTCCTTCAATATCGCATATCATGTCGGATGTTCCGTGCATTACCATTGTGGGAATGTCCCTGGCCCTGCCGTTGTTTTCGTTTGTACCGGCTTCCAGGGCATTGCCTGTTTCAAAGCCCTCAACTGCACAGAGAAATGAAATCCGGTCATGAACCATTTCATTGGTGCTGTATGGTCTCACCGAATCGGGATGACCCAGAATAGACTCATCAACGGAACTGCTTATAACAGCCCTTGGAGCAATTTTGCTCATTGCCTTTGCAATTACATAGGTTATCCCCTTAACAGGGTTTACCAGTCTGATCCACGGCGCCGAAATCATGTACTTTGCCGGCATGGTGTTGAAATCGCCCCGCGCTCTGTAATCCAGCACAATATTTCCTCCCATGCTGTGACCATAAAGCACGATATCCCTGTCAGGATATTTCTTTGCAGCGTAGAGCAAAAGCTCGCTTACGTCTTCAAGCACGTCCTTTCGCGGTGCGCAGTGACCCTTCGGATTCATTGAGTCACCGTGGCCACGAAGATCCAGAGCCAGGGTCGCGATGTTTTTTTCAGCAAACCTGGAAGCAACTCTGTCAAATCTGCCGCCGTACTCACCTATTCCGTGAACAATGCACACAACCTTTTCCGGATTGATCACCGGCCACGAATAACCGGCTATCTTTCCCTTTTCTGTTTCTCTTAATACAAAGTTTTCGTACATTTTCTTATCCCCCTTTCATGACCATACGGTCATATTGCAACAGAAAACGGTCCTCATTTACAGCGTTGACTGATAATTCTTGCAATTCAAAACATCAAAGTGTATTGTATCCTTACCACCTGAAAAAGCCCTTAAGACACGGACATACACCGATTATTTCTTAAGAAAGGAGGCATTGCCATGAGCAACAAATGCAGCTTATGCGGTTGTACATACAACACATTTGCTTTCAAAAGCGGCTATGTCTGTGAATGCTGCCTTCAATACGTAAGGAATAATTACGAACCTGACTCCCAGGTACGCAGCGGCGAATAAGCCCATTCCTTTATCCGTGTCTTCTTTTTCAGGTCCTTCTCAGATTATCCAGTATCTTCCCAAAATCCTTCGGAAGCGGACTCGAAAACTCCATATACTCCCCTGTGGCCGGGTGAACAAAGCCCAGCACCCGCGCATGAAGCATCTGTCTTTTGGCCCCCTGTTTATTTCTGGAAGGACCGTAGAGCTCATCCCCCAGAAGAGGATGCTTGATATATGACATGTGCACCCTTATCTGATGTGTTCTTCCCGTTTCCAGCACCGCCTCAATAAGAGTGAAGTTTCCGAACCGCTCCAGAACCCTGTAGTGTGTCACCGCATGTCTGGCTCCGGCACTTCCCGGGGCTCCCTCCATTATTACACTGTTTTTCAGACGATTTTCCGGATTTCTTCCTACAGGTGCATCCACAGTTCCCTCATCTTCCCTGATATTGCTGTAGACTATGGCATTGTACTTTCTCGTAATGGAATGTTCCGATAATTGCCGAGACAGGCTGCTGTGGGCCCTGTCATTTTTGGCTACCATCAGCAAACCGCTGGTATCCTTGTCTATCCTGTGGACGATTCCCGGCCGGATAACGCCATTGATAGAGGAGAGCTGGTCTCCGCAGTGATGCATCAGGGCATTGACAAGGGTACCGCTGTAATTACCGGGAGCCGGATGAACCACCATGCCTGCAGGCTTGTTCACCACCAGAACATCCTCGTCCTCATAAACAATGTCCAGAGGGATGTTCTCCGGCGTAACCTCCAGCTTTGAAGGAGGCGGCACCTGAATTGTCACCACATCCCCCACCTTGCATTTTCTCTTTTTCTCTCGACACTCCTCCCCGTTGACTTGAATGAGTCCTCCTTCGAAGAGCTTCTGGATAAAGCTCCGGGAATAATCCTCCAATCCGGCAGAAAGAACCAGGTCAAGCCTGGTTCCTTCATTATTATCGCTTATATTGAATTGTATTGTTTCTGGGGTTTTACTCATTTGTTTTTACCGGAGGAACCGTTTCTGTTCTCAAAAACAATCAGATAGACAATCATGAGGCCGCAGCCTGCAACAACGCATATGTCCGCAACATTAAATACAGGGAAAAAGCCGAAATCGAACATGTCTATTACATATCCGTAGGCAGCCCTGTCGGTGAGGTTTCCCAGACCGCCGCCGCATATCAGCGCCAGAGATGCGGTGAATATCGGCTTGTATGACCTGTGCTTTGCGCATATGAACACGATTGCCATCAGAATTATAATTGCCGGCACTACTATCAGAAGGGTTGTATGACCCTCAAGCATGCTGAAGGCGGCGCCTGTATTCTGCACATAGGTAATGTGAAAAAAGTCGCCTATTACAGGAATTGATTCCCCTGCCGACATGTTTCCGGTGACAAGGGTTTTGACGATACGGTCAATCACCATCACCCCGAATATAATCAGTATGTAAATCATATTTTCAAGCTCTGTATGGTATCACTCATCTGTTCCGGAACCACCGGTTTCTCATCCTGGGAAACAGGCAGATCGGAAAAATCCGTCACTCCGATTCCCATTACATCGTCGCCGTCGGAGCTGAATCTCTGAAGCTCCGTTTCAAGCATCTGCTTGTATCTGTTTCTGAAGGCTACATACCTGTTTCTTATTGCCTGGCTCTCCTTTTCCAGAGCCTCTGCCTCCTCTCTGGCGCTCTTGAGCATGAGCTCGGCATCCAGTTCCGCATTCTTGAGAAGAATGTCAGCACGCTTCTCGGCGCTCTGCGCAATATCCGCCATCAGAGACTTGGCAGCCTGGAGGGTTTCAACAACTGTTCCCTCGGAGCTTCTTATTCTCTCCAGCTCCTCCACAAGTCTGCCGTTTTCTTCCTTCGTTTCTCTCAATTCATTGAGAAGTCTGTCCATGTCAAGGGTTATCTCGTCGAGGAATTCGTTTACCTCTTCCTCTCTGTAACCGCGAACCGCCCTTGAGAATTCCTTTTCCTGAATGTCAATAGGCCTTATCATGTGTCTTACCTCCACACACTATTTCCATGGATTGTCATCTGCACCTGCGAAGCTGTAAGGCTTGTTTTCGCCGTCGGCAAATATCGCAACATTTTCCGGTGCAAAGACAAAGATGTTGTTTGCAACCTTCTGAACGTTTCCGTTGAGGGCATAGGTAGCTCCTCCCAGGAAGTCAAAGATCTTTCTGGCAGTTTCTGAATCAAGCTTCTCCAGGTTGACAATCACAGGCTTCCTGCTTCTGAGATTGTCCACAAGTCTGGAACACTCATCAAAGCTCTGGGGTTCAATTACCACCAGCTTGAAGGCATTTGTAATGGACTTGACTGTTTTGTTCTGCATTGGAGTGATGTTGGTGGTATCATACTTAGGTGATGAACCCATTGGCTTTCTTGGCTCCGCCATCTTCCTGTCCTGGTATGAAGGCTGCTTGTATGAGTCTTCCTCATACTCCATCACATCATCATCTTCGTAATCTTCCACTCCGATAAGATCCTTGAATTTATTAAGCATTCCCATTTTTCTTTGCCTCCTGATCCTTTCTGAACTGCGCATAGTCTCTTTCTCCGAAGATTGCGCTTCCAACTCTAACTAAGTTCGAACCTGCTTCTATTGCAACAGGATAATCTCCTGACATTCCCATTGACAGATACCTGAAGTCCAGTCTAGGGTGTTCAATACAGGCCAGTTCATCGTATTTAGCCTTAACTGCATCGAAGTAAGGCTTAACATCTCTCATGTTTTCCACAATTGGAGCCACGCTCATGAGGCCTCTTATTCTGATGTTTTCGCAGTTTTCGAGAATCTCTCTCACAAGATCTCCCGCCTGGTCAACGGAAACTCCGAACTTGCTTTCCTCCTGAGCAGGATTAATCTGCACAAGGATGTCCATGGTTCTGCCCACTGCCTTTGCGCGTCTGTCAATTTCTCCTGCCAGCTTGATTGAGTCAACAGAGTGGATCATATCCACCTTGTCTATTATGTATTTAACCTTGTTTGTCTGGAGATGTCCGATCATGTGCCAGCGAACAGGCTTTATTGAGTAATACTTATCCATTATTTCCTGAACCTTGTTTTCGCCGATATCGGTTACTCCCGCATCAATGGCGATATTGATTTCTTCAGGTGTTCTGGTCTTGCTTACAGCCACAAGCAGAACGTCCTCTCCATTTCTGCCGCAGGCCTCTGCCGCTTCATCGATTTTCTCCCTTACTGCTTCAAGATTTTTCTTAATGTCCTCCATTTCTGACTCCCCTCCTTAATCAGCTGCTTCTTTTTTCATGTCTTCCTCAAGAGCCTCCTCAGGATGCCTGAGAACCTCCTGATAAACGGTTACGGTCTCAACCTGCTCATATTTGTCATTTACGAATATGGAATCATAGATTACAGACTGCTCGCCGTTTGATATTTTAACTTTTATAGGTTTGAAATAGGTGTCTCCATCCTTGGTTCGAACGTAGACTCCCTGCTGTCCGTCCTTTTTTATTATGCACTCGTTGTCCACAATGAGCCCTGTGGTATTGCTTTGGACAATTGTGATTTCCATCTCTCTTGCCCGGGAGAAATCCTCGTAGTAAACGTTGAGATAAAGCACTACCTTAACGAATTCCCCCTCTTTTTTCTTGCTGTCCACCTTCGCATCCAGGGTATTTTCCCCTGAAGTCAGTCTGACCTCTTCTCCTTCACTGTACTTGTCGGCATCCTCCTTCTCAAGCCAGCAGACAACATACCATTTATCATCGCTGGAAATCTTGAATACCGGTTCCCCCTTGACTGCATTCTTTCTGTCAAGCTCAAGCTTTCCCAGAGACAGCTCCTCTGTCTTTTCTTTTTTTATCTTATCCAGATTGTCAATGCTGAAGTACTTCTCATAGCCGTCAATCTCGGTACTGAACACGCCGCTTATGGGAGCGTCGCTGCCTTCAGTAAGCAGGGGATAATTCTTCAGCCTGTCCAGGTAATCCCGGTACTTGCCTGCCGCTTCCTTATCCTTCTCCCCCGACTCCTCTATTCTGACAATCGGGGTGCCCTTTTTCACAACGGTTCCGCTCTCTGTTGTGTAGCTTATTTCACCAGTTGCAGGCGCCGTGCATACAGCCTCATCCTTTACCACGTATCCGGTGGCTTCACATGAAACCTCCAGGGTTCCGTTCTCAAGAACCTGGGTTGTCTCAAAAAGAGTCGTCATTCCCGGAATCTGAAAAGCAGCCAGATACAATATGACAAGCACTGCCAGATAGATGGCAATAATGCGTCTTGTTTTCTTTGTTATTTTTATCTTCATCTGTATATTTTACACCAGATAATATTCACTTTCAATTTTATTTGCCCCTTGAAGAGGATTTGTTCTCTGAACCTGCAACCTCGTCAATTACAGCCCTCTCCTGCTTGTCAAATATCCTATTGCCCTCTGAATCTCTGTCATTTCTGCGGGCTATGTATTTCCTAAAGAGATCGGGCCGTCTCTCCTTTGTCAGAACAAGTGACTCTCTGAGTTTCCACAGATGTATCAGCTTGTGGTTCCCACCTGTCAGCACCTCCGGCACCTTCATTCCCCTGTACTCCCTCGGCTGTGTGTACTGGGGATGTTCCAGAAGTCCCGAATAGATTGATTCATCCAGTGCCGAGTTCTCATTGCCCAGCACTCCGGGAATCAGCCTGGCCACACTGTCAATAAGCACCATTGCAGGCAGCTCCCCGCCGGTGAGAATGTAGTCCCCGATGGAAATCTCCTCAGCGTTCCAGTAATCAAGCACCCGCTGATCCATACCCTCGTAATGACCGCACAGTATCACCAGATCCTCCAGCTGCGACAGCTCTCTTACCTTTTCCTCGTCGAGAATCCTGCCCCTTGGTGACATGTATATCACCCTGCGGCCCCGGGCATTCACATGCTCCATGGCACCGAATACGGGATCCGCCATCATAACCATGCCGCCCCCGCCTCCGAAGGGATAATCGTCGGCTCTGTTGTGCTTGTTGTTGCTGAAATCCCTGATATCCGTAAGCCGGATATCCAGTATTCCCCTGTCAACCGCTCTTCCTATCATGCTGTCCCTGGTTACAGGACTGAACATCTCCGGGAAAAGTGTCAGAACATCAATTTTCATACATATATCCTGCAGATTCAGTATCCTACAGATCCAGCATGCCCTCGATCAGTCTTACTGTAATCTTCCTTTCATCAGTATTAATATCAAGTATAAACTCAGGAACCCTCGGAATGAGAACGTTCTTGCCCTCATCTGTTCTCAGCTGGAAGATGTCCTGGGCGGAATTCTGGATAACATCCGTCATGGTTCCCAGATGGCTTCCATCCTCCAGAGCAACCTCCATTCCTATGAGATCTCTGATGTAGTATTCACCTTCCTCAAGCTCGGGAAGATCATCCTCGGTAACGAATATTTCTCTGTTCTTTGCAGCTTCGGCGGCATTTCTGTCCTCAATGCCTGCCAGCTTAAGTATTACCATGTTCTTCTGAAGACGAAGGTTCTCCACTTCCATGAGCTCATCATCAACATACACGGCCTCTGCTGTTGCGTAGATTTCCGGGCTGTCCGAATAGTTGTACACCTTCACTTCACCCTTAAGTCCCACAGCATTTACTATTTTTCCTATCAGTACTTTTTCCATATCCTAATATTCAGAAAGTGTGCCGAAGAGCCATTTGTCTCCGACACACTTTTTCTTGTCATTATTGAACTATTTCAACGACAACCTTAGCGTTAGCCTTTGTTGCTGCCGCTTTAACGACAGTACGGATTGCCTTGGCTATTCTACCCTGTTTGCCAATAACTTTTCCCATGTCATCAGCAGCGACTTTTAGCTGAATCACTGTAGTGCCATTGGACTGTGCTTCCGAAACCTCAACGGCTTCCGGATGTTCAACCAGTGACTTTGCAATTGCACTAACTAATTCTAACATTTAATCACCGCTTTCTTAAAGGATGCCCTCTGCCTTGAAGAGTTTCTTAACTGTTTCTGTAGGCTGTGCTCCTGTTCCTAACCACTTCTTTGCTGCTTCCTCATCAATCTTGATTTCAGCAGGATCCTTAAGCGGATTGTAGTATCCGATTTCCTCGATGAATCTACCGTCTCTCTGAGTTCTTGAATCTGCAACAACTACTCTGTAGAAAGGCTTCTTGTGTGCACCCATTCTCTTTAATCTGATTTTTACCATTACTGTTTTCCTCCTATACTGTATTTTAACGTAAATGGTTTAACTTGATATCTATCTGCAAAGGCATCCCATCATCTACTGGAATCCCTTAAACATTCTTCCCAGCTTCGCAGCGCCCCTTGGATTCATCATCTGCTTCATCATCTTTCTCGATTCCTCATAGCGCTTGGTGAGCTGATTAATCTTCTGAACCGGCTGACCGCTTCCGGCGGCGATTCTCTTCCTTCTGCTGGCATTCAGCAGCTGTGGATTCTCCCGTTCCTCCCTGGTCATGGACTGTATTATCGCCTCAAAGGCAATAAAGTCCTTCTCGCTCTGTTCCATGTTGACGTTCCTGTTTCCGCTCATGCCCGGAAGCATATCCAGCATTTTGGATATTCCTCCCATGTTGCGAATCTGTCCCATCTGTTCCAGGAAGTCCTCCAGAGTGAACTTGTTCTTCTTGATCCGTTCCTCAAGCCTTGCAGCCTTCTCATCGTCATAATCTGCCTGAGCCTTCTCTATGAATGAAAGCATGTCTCCCATACCCAGGATTCTGCTTGCCATTCTCTCAGGATGGAACTCGTCCAGCTCATCCATCTTCTCGCCCATGCCGACGAACTTAATCGGTCTTCCCGTTACCTTCTTTGTGGAGAGCGCTGCACCGCCTCTGGAGTCACCGTCCATCTTTGTCATGATGATTCCGTCAATTCCCAGAGCCTCGTTGAAGCCCTCCGCCGCATTCACGGCATCCTGACCTGTAAGGGCGTCAACAACCAGAAGAATTTCATGAGGTTTGATATCCTTCTTCAGAACCTTCAGCTCCTCCATGAGCTCTTCGTCAATCTGAAGACGTCCCGCCGTATCCACAATGAGAACATTGAAGCCCTTGAGCTCCGCTTCTCTCACTGCGGCCTTCGCAATCTCTGACGGGTTCCTGCTGTCCCTCATGGTGAACACAGGAACATCTACGCTGCTGCCCACAACCTCCAGCTGGTCAATGGCGGCAGGTCTGTAGATGTCACAGGCACAAAGCATAGGCTTCTTGCCGTTCTTCTTCAGCCATTTTGCCAGCTTGCCGCAGGTGGTTGTCTTACCTGTACCCTGAAGTCCCACCATCATGTACACGGTGAAGCCCTTCGGAGAGTAAGTGAGCTTGCTGTTTATGCCTCCCATGAGCTCAATGAGCTCATCATTTACAATCTTTATAACCTGCTGAGCCGGGGTCAGGCTCTTCATTACCTCTTCCCCGAGTGCCTTTTCCTTGACATCCGCCACGAACTCCTTAACAACCTTGAAGTTTACATCTGCCTCCAAAAGAGCCAGCTTGACTTCGCGCATTGCCGCGTTGATATCCGATTCGGTAAGGCTGCCTTTTCCCTTGAGTCCCTTAAAGACTCCCTGAAGTTTTTCTGATAATCCCTCAAATGCCATGGATTACTCCTCTAATCTATCTATAATTCCTTTAATCTTCTTCAGTTCCTCTGCCAGACCGGTGCTGTCCGCCCGGGCAATAAGAATGTCGATTTTCTCATCTATCGCTCTTATTGCCTCACCGGCTGCAGTAAACTTTCGCACCAGACCCAGCTTTTCCTCGTAGCTCTCAAGGGCCTTCTCTCCCTTCTGGAGGGCATCGTGAACCCCCTGCCTGGAAATTCCGAATTCATCGGCAATCTCTGCAAGGCTCAGGTTCTCCTCATGATACAGCTCCATAACCTCCCTCTGTCTCTTGGTGAGAAGAGCTCCGTAGAAGTCATACAGCAGGCTTTGTCTGGTAATATCGTCGATTTTCATATCTTCACTCTGACAAGGGTGTAAGCTTGACACCTACAGCAGTATACAGCAAACAAAAAGAGCTGTCAAGCATTTTCGCTTGAAAGCCCCTCTTTAGGGTAAACTGTCACCCTTCCTCTCATGTTTTCCTACTTGTCCTGTTTACGGTCGTGAATGTAAACAGCAACCATTCCGGCAACAAGTATTCCCGCTATTATCAGTGTAGTTAACATCCCTGTTCCTCCTTCTCAACTGACAATCAGACACCATATCACCGGAACTATCAGCGCCGGCAGAAAGTTTATGGTTTTGCAATCCTTGATATTAAGTATGCCCAGACCTGACATGGCAATGAGGAAGCCTCCCACAATGCTCAGCTCACACATCATTGTATCAGTAATGACATTGCCCACAAGAAGTGTCAGCAGGTATATGCTTCCCTGCCAGCAGAATAGGATTCCCGCCGCAAGGCACATTCCCACGCCGTAGGTGGATGCCAGCACCATGGATGTCACCAGGTCGAGGGTGGCATTAGTAAACAGAAAAGTATGATCATGATACAGGGCGCTCTGAACAGGACCCAGAATCGAAAGGGTGCCTATACAGAAGATAAGGCAGCCGGTTACTATTCCCTGCCCCAGCTTGCCGTCACCCTTCCTGGAGGTTATGCGGTCAACCCTTTCCTGGAGCCTCAGGACAGTTCCCAGGGCTCCCCCCAGAGCCAGACTCACGATGAAGAGAACGGGGTACTTCGTATCCGGCATGTTCTGCACAACGGAGTTTATTCCAAGTCCAAAGGCAGCCATGCCCATTGCGATAAAGAGAGCGTCATTGACACGCTGACTCATCACCCTCTTGAACAGTCCTCCCACCAGGCTGCCTGCTATTATTGTACCCACATTTACAAGTGTTCCTATCATTATTTCTTAATTATGCTAAATCTCCTGAACGCAACGCATCCCGCGAAAACAAGTCCGATGTATCCGAGAACCGTGTAGACGGATCCTACCAGTCCCGAAAATGGCAGCAGCCCCAGCAGGAATGCGGCAATACAGATGCCAGTGGCAAAGAGTCTTCCCGCTGCCGTCCCCTGCTTCACAAACTTTTCGCTGACAGTCCACAGCATGGCGCTGCAGGAGGAGAATATTCCCATTATCAGGATAATGCTGAATACGGCTCCCAGAGGATAGGCGATAATCCGCGCCAGATACAGTGTAGGCACATCCAGCCTGCCGCACTCGCCTATGTTTGTAAGCATGGCACTGTTCATCAGCAGAATCGATGCCATAAGAGCAAAGGTTCCGACAACAGCACCGATTCTCGCCTCCCTTGGAGTTGTGCCAGTCATTCCTAGGGCAGAATAATACTTTGAGCCGCCGCAGAGATTGTATGATATATAGAGAAGTCCCGAGAGCCACCAGAGGGGAACCGGCTGTTTCGCCTCCATTACCTCCGTAAACTCGTTTACTCTCATCAGCCCGTCAGCATCCCTTACAACCGTTACTATTCCCACAACAAGGGAAAAGAGAATGATTACAGGTCCGATAAAGGACACCACCCTGACGAATCGCTGAAATCCGGCGAAGTATGCCAGAAGAGCCATCACCGCCATAAGCAGTGCTCCCACATAGTGGTTTATGCCGTAGTATTCTTCAAGGGTTGCTCCTGAGCCTGATATCAGGATAATCATTCCAGCGAAAAGCGAGATGGGAAGAAACCATGAGTACAGCCAACCCAGCTTCCTGCCGCAGAAATAAACGAAGTGGTTGTAACCCGGATTGTCCCGGTTGGCGCAGGCAGCCTCAAGAATCATGGGACCGATTATCAGAAATCCCGCCAGATTTATCCCCAGCAGTATGAAGCTGTAATATCCGTAGCTGGTAAAAAACTGGAGAATCTCCTGCCCCGTGGCGAAGCCTGAGCCCATAACCCAGGCCACATATGCACCGGCTATCCTGATTACATTTCTATAGTCAATTCTCGATTCAGTCATCTACTGCTTTTGCACGTCTCCCTTCTCCTTTGCCGGAAGATTTGCGACGATTATAGCAGCGAACATTATTACGCAGCCGATTATCTCTCTCATGCTCATCATCTCACCTAGGATAACCATACCCGCAATCAGAGCGAATACGGATTCCAGACATAGAATCATGGATGCTATTGTAGGATCTGTATCCTTCTGGGCAACGACCTGAAGAGTGTATGCCACACCGCAGGAGAGCACACCTGAATACAGAATCGGCAGCCATGAAGCCAGCATTGTTGAAACTGACGGAAGGTCAAATCCCAGAGCCGGATCCACGACCGGTGTGAATACCAGGGAAAGAATTCCCGCTACAAAGAACTGTATACAGGACAGCTTGACTCCGTCCACCTTCGGTGAGAAGTAATCGATAACGAGAATGTGTATTGCGAAGCAGATGGCACAGATGAAGATTATCACGTCACCCATGTTGACACTGCCGAAGCCCGTTGACGGTATGCAGAGAAGATAAAGACCCACTGCCGCTGCCGCAACGCAGCCCCATATTACAGGAGTTACCTTTTTTCTTACGAACAGGCCCAGAAGGGGCACGATTACCACGTAGAGAGCTGTAATGAAACCCGAGTGGGCTACGGAAGTATGGAATATTCCTACCTGCTGAACATTTCCTGCCACACAGAGAGCCAGTCCGCAGCAGATACCGCCTATTATAAGCGTCTTGTTTGCCGCCTTTTTTTCCTCCGGTGTCGGCTCTGCATAGCTTCCATCAGCCATGGCCTTGTTCTTCTTGATACGATCCAGAATAAGGATTACGGGAATCAGCACAAGGGCTCCAATAACGGTTCTTGTTCCGTTGTAAGCCAGAGGACCTATTAAATCCATTCCCTCCTTCTGCGCAACAAATGAGGTTCCCCAGATAATTGCTGTCAGCATCAGCATTGCGTCGCCTTTTAATTGCTTAATCATTAAGTACTCCTTTTAATATATTTTACTATTTCCACATGAAACGTTTCAAACGCTTCAGTAATTATATCCTTTTTCCCGCAGGAATTAAACACCTATTCTTCAGATATGTCTTCCGTCTTTTCGTCTTCACCGCCGCCGGACAGAGCCTTCGTAACTGAGCTTGCAATAACCGCTGCGATAAATATGCACGGCACCGCTTTCATCGGGAAACACAGCAAAAGCAGACATGTTGCCGCCAGCGGCTTTCTCAGCAACACACCCATAGTGCCTGCGGTTACCACTGCGGCTCCGAAAGCTGCATGGGCCACACTTCCCGGAAATAAGAGAAGGGCTATTCCAAAGCCCAGGCATACCGCTGCGAAAATCATGGGAAAGAAATGACCTCCCTTTAATCCCAGCTGAATGCACATGTTCGTAAGGAGAACCTTGGCAAGGCCCAGAGCCAGTATTGCCACAGGCAGATACTCATCATAGCTCTGAATCAGTACTCCTATCTGCTCCTCTCCTGAAAATGCCAGAGCCGGCACAAGGGTTATGGAGGCTCCCAGGATGAGTCCCGCAGCAGTCTCCTTCACAACTGCCGGTACATGTCCTGCTATCAGGCCAAAGAGCAGCTCCGTCTTTATGAAAATCCATCCCAGGATCATTCCCGCCAGAAGATATGGTATTCCCATTGCCAGATCCCCTGCTGTGAGGCTTACCTCCTCAAATCTCGGAAGACCTCCCGAGGTTCGTCCGAAGAGCATGTTGAGGAGCATCATAACCCCCAGGGCAGCAGAAATCGCGATACCGTATATCAGTATTCTGTTTCCCTTCCCGGAGCTGTCGCCGCCGGAAAGAATGTTCTCATCATCATCTTCCGCTGCCGAAAAGAATCCGAACAGAGGGGAATAGAAAAGAATCGACAGTGACACCGCCATACCTATTCTGGAATAGAGGGCGGCATTTCTGCCGGCATGCTTCAAATTGTCGTTTACCCAGCATCCCAGGGCAACAATGGCTCCCACCATTCCCGCCTCAGGGCCTACGCTGCTTCCGAACACAAGGGGCAGAATCGCGGCAATCATGACTACTGCAATCTTATCGTAGGGATATGTGCCGGTCTGCTTCACAGTTCCCAGAACCTGCATCATGCTCTGGGGATAATCACCGAATTTCTTTCTGAACAGTCCGATTATAAGTCCCCCTGCGGTGCAGACCGCCGGAGGATACCATATCGGCATGGCTGACTGTTCGTTCAAAACATCAGGAACAATGTACCATATCAGTTCCGTTCCCAGATATATTACCCTCAGGAAAACCCAAAGCACCAGCCCTGCTGCAGCACC
>X136_Domestic_Pig__coassemble_105_pt1 | contig 15917 bp, 11 predicted proteins | sample X136_Domestic_Pig__metabat2_low_PE_007 | metagenome-assembled genome bin X136_Domestic_Pig
TTTTTTATTTTATCAATGCCGGCTTCCCGGTTATCTTAGGAATACCCATTCTCACCGACTGGAAATCATCGTCCATGCATGCCTGATTCAATCCCATGAGTCCTCTGAGAGTCATGTAAAGAGCAACGTCGGTTTCATCCCATTCGTATGCCTTTGCAACCAGTCTGCGAAGCTCTGCAGCTGCCAGTCTGAATGCAGGCTCGACTCTCTTGTCGGATGTACACACATGCCATGCGTCACTTGTTTCAACAACAGGCCAGTTGAGTTCGAAATTCTTGATTACACTGACTCTTACCATTATGTCACCCTGAATCTCAATTCCGGTGCCTGTCAGTTCGCCGTCTCCCATTGATGCATGAATGTCTCCCATCTGAAGAAGTCCTCCCGGAACTTCTACAGGCAGGTATACCGTACTTCCAACTGTAATCAGATTGCAATCCATGTTGCCGCCGAGATTGAATGCATAGCCGCATGGCACTTCACCTTCTGCCGGACTGGTACCGATTACTCCAACCATTGGTTCCACAAACCACTCTATTCCCTTAAATTCGGTCTTTCCTTCTTCTGAGATGTTCAGAATTCTCGTTCTCATCTCGTTTTTATCCTGGAACGGCCCGCAATGACCGAAGGTGCAAACAACGCCGTGGTCGTCCAGGTCTATATTCAGTATCTCAACCTTTAATACGTCTCCCTTTTCCGCTCCATTTACATATACCGGGCCGGCTGCCGGGTTCGAATACTCAAGGTTGGCTTCTTCCATTGTTATCTCTTCCTGAACCGCATTTCCAAAACAGTCTTCCGCTCTGAAAATAAGCACTTCTCCCGGTTCCGCCGTTGCTTCCGGCTTATTGCTTCCGTTAAATCTCAATACCGACTTGTCTACTACTTTCATGTTTTACCTCCATAAGTTTTGCCAGTTACTTTTATTATCAACTATTTTCACCGTATATCAACCGTTTTTGTAAATACATTTTGCTTTTTTGCATTGCCGTCGAGGGTAATATGGGTCCTGTATCGGTGAGCCCATCATAGGGTGAGGAATCGCCCTCAACGCAATCACGAACTTTTTCCAGGAGTAAAAGAGGAGCTGATTATCAGCTCCTCTAATATTTATCCAATAGGCCTAGTTTTTTATTTTTCAAGTATCTTCGTGAGTGCGGACATGAGCTTGTCGATTTTAATCGGCTTGGCGATGTGCCAGTTCATGCCTGCTGCATATGCATTCGCCTTGTCCTCATCGAAGGCCTCGGCTGTCTTGCTTCCGGGGTCTCCCTGGTTCGTTCATTATTCAGATAATTATCCGGCTCATTATTCAGCTGCGTCAGGTCCTTCCCCGGGAAGCAGGCCCTCCAGAGAAAATTCATAACGCATGGCCAGCCGGCGGAACAGTTCCTCCATTACCGACTGGGCAAGGCTTTTCATGTTCAGCTTCGACACAAAGGCCAGCACCTTCTCGATTTCATCCTCCGGCACCTTGTAGCCCTGCAACGCCAGGGTCAGGAATTTACCAAGCTTGCGTTCCAGAGTGAATTCGGCTGTGCAAGGGTTTGCCATATATCCCCGCATCAGTCCTGCCGAGCCGTACTCAAGCTCCAGAAAATCCTGCTCGGTAAGTTCCGGCTGATAGCTGCCGAAAATTGCCTGGAGTTCCTTCGCCGTCTCCTTCTGTATGTAGTCAAGGGTTTCTTCAAAGGTGTAGGCCTCGATATAGATATCCCTCAGATTCTCATTCAGTTCTGTCAATGTAATCTGCAGCGCCGTTTCTGCCGCATAAACATACACCGGCGGGAGTGATCCGCCTGCAACATTTCTGGCGATGTTAAACTGGTTTTCGAACATGAACTGCACCAGCTCCATCAGCACGCCTTCCTTGTTGTGGAACAGGTTCTGAAAGCTGCTGGAGGAAACCTGGGCATCCTTCAGTATCTGTGCTGTTGTGGTTTTGCGATATCCCTGTTCCAGAAACAGTCTTACGCAGATCTGCAAAATACGCTTTTCCGTAATAAATCCGTCACTTCGTTTAGCCATACTATCAGCCCCTTCTTATGCTTCAGATGATTTCTCAAAAGAAATGGTAGCACAGTTTCCACCACGTTTCAATTCAAAAATTCTGACGGTCAGATCAGAAATTCTAACGGTCAAATCAGGAATTCGGGGCGGCGCAGCAGCGGGGTGAATCAGTGCATGTGTTCCCCCTGTAACCGCTGTTCATCAATTAATCCCTTTTCCCTGATTACAATAAAGCCGGCCCGCTGAATGCTTCCGGCCCCCGGAAGTAGAAACAGCGGAACATAAACAGTAAATCCCCTGAATCAGGCCTGCCTGCTTCAAGGGATTATCTGTAGGTGTTTTATTTGTTATAATTATTCTTTTATCATCATATCTACGGAATCAAGAATCTTATCAAAGATTTTCATTGCTTCACGCAGTTCTTCTTCTGTGATTGTAAGAGGCGGTGCAATTACAATCATGTTCTCATGTGAATATGTGAAGAATCCATCCTTCATGAGCATTCCTATAATCTTAGGCATTATTCCTTCCGGATCCTCATTAAATTCTACGATCGGTGTTCCCTCATCGTCCCTGATGATTTCCAGTGCCGAAAACAGACCGATCTGGCGGATTTCTCCAACGCAGTCATGCTTTTGTGCATATTCCTCCAGAAGGCTGCGAAGAACAGCTCCCTGCTTTGCAACATTCTCTTCTATGCCGAGACGTTCGTACTCCTTCAGTGTTGCCACTGCAGCTGCACATCCCAGAGGATGAGCATTGTATGTCAGTCCGCACATGAGCTTGTTGTGATCGAAGTACTTCTGGATTTTCTCTGCCATGATAACGCCGCCCAGCGGAACATATCCGCAGGTTACACCCTTGGCGAAGGTTACCATATCCGGTTCAATGTCAAAATTCTGGAACGCGAAGCACTTGCCGGTTCTGTACCATCCGGCCATAACCTCGTCGCATACCATTAATATATCGTACTTCGTGCAAAGTGCTCTCACACCCTGGATCCACTTTTTAGGAGGAATCAGAATTCCGTTGGAGCCTACAACTGTTTCCAGGAAAATCGCTGCAATCTGGTTCGGTCCCTCATACTTGATCTGGTTTTCCAGAAGTTCAAGATAGAAATCTGCAACGTCATCCTCATCACGGAACTTAACCTGATGAGGTGCTCTGTATGCATAAGGACCGTCATACTTGATAAATCCTGCAGGACCCGGTTCATTAGCGAAATGTCTCGGTTCTCCGGTGAGCATGCCTGCGCCTGCTGATGCTCCGTGGTAGCATCTGTACATGGAGAAGATTTTCCACTTTCCGGTGTACTGCTTCGCGATTTTGATGGCGTTCTCATTTGATTCAGCGCCGGCGTTTGTAAAGAATACCTTGGCATTCTTCATTCCTGATGCCTTAACAACAGCTTCAGCAGCATCGGAACGAACGTCAATTGCGAAAGCAGGGCTGAAGAACGGCAGCTTATCTGCCTGATTCTTTATAGCCTGAATAATATTCTTGTTTCCATGTCCCAGATTCAGGTTTACAAGCTGTGAGGACATATCGTAATACTTGTTGCCCTCGCTGTCCCAGAAGTAGATTCCCTCAGCCTTAGTGATTACTTTGGGATTGATTTCTTTCTGTGCGCTCCATGAGTGCACGTTATATAAACTGTCTTTTTCTTTAATGTTAGTCATTTTTTCTCCAGTCGTTCAATATATTGAGTTCTTATTATCAGTTACAATTATTAGAGCGGTCCGTTGGTGTGCTTTCTGTATGGAGCTCTGTGAGGTTTGTCCCGAACAATCTTAAGTCTCTTTATAAGAGCCTCTCTCATCTCTGAAGGGTCGATGACATCGTCTACGATGCCGTATTCCGCACCCCTGTAAGGGTTGAGATATATCTCCTTGTACTTCTCAGTCAGTTCCGCCATCTTGGCATCTTTATCCTCAGCCGCTGCAAGCTCCTTCTTGAATACAACTGCCGCTGCGCCGTCTGCACCCATAATCGCCAGCTCACCTGTAGGCAGTGCCAGTACGAAATCCGCACCCATGCCTTTGCCGCACATTGCCGAGTAAGCGCCGCCGAAGTCCTTTCTCAGAACAACGGTAATCTTAGGAACTGTCGCTTCTGCAAAAGCAAACAGCAGTTTTGCGCCGTTTCTGATGATTCCGCCGTGCTCCTGCTTAACTCCCGGCATATAGCCCGGTGTGTCTGCCAGAATAATCAGCGGAATATTGTAGCTGTCGCAGAATCGAACAAATCTTGCCGATTTCCATGATGCGTCAACATCGATTACTCCTGCGAATACCTTCGGCTGATTAGCAACGATACCTACAGTCTCTCCCGCCATTCTGGCGAAACCGATGACCATATTCATTGCATAATCTTTTTGCACTTCCAGGAAGTCTCCATTATCTACGAAAGACCTGATAATATCTTTGACATCGTATGCCCTCTGCTGATTGAGAGGAATGATATCCCTGATTTCAGGAGTCTTTCTGTCCACCGGGTCATTGATGGCATATTTAGGAGGCATCTCCTTTGAATTAGGAGGTATGAATGACAGAAGACTTCTGATTATTGCAAAGGCTTCCTCCTCGGAATGTGCGATAAAGTGTGATAATCCGGTAACTCTGCTGTGTACCTGACTGCCGCCTATCTCATCAAAGGTCGTTTCCTCACCTGTTACACTCTTGATAACTCCGGGACCCGTAATAAACATTTTGCCGATAGGATCCACCTGAATTATGAAATCCGTGATTGCAGCACAGTACGCTGTTCCTCCGGCACAGGTCCCTGATATAACGGTAATCTGCGGAATCCATCCTGAGGCCACGCTTGTCCTGCCAAAGGTTGAGCAGTACGCGTGGAGTGCGCCTACTCCTTCCTGGATTCTGGCTCCCGCCGCATCGGAAAACGAAATCAGCGGTTTGCCTGCATCCATAGCCTTGTCGAAGCAGTTCATTACTTTATCTCTGCCTGCTTCACCCATGGATCCACCCATAACAGTAACATCATGGGCCATAGCGAACACTTCTTTTCCATTGACTTCGCCACATCCGCACAGAATACCTTCATTCCCCAGATCCTTATCGCTCATGCCGAAATCATTGCAGCGATTCTTAGTCCAGGGTTTTAATTCCAGATATGTCCCCTTGTCAAAGAATCCCAGCATTCTTTCCTCTGCAGTGAGCTTCCCCTTTTTATGCATTTTTTCTACACGGTCAGGGTTGTTGTGAATCTGTAGTTTTTCTCTTTTCTCATGGAGTTCTTGGTAAATATCTTTCATTTTCAAATTATCCTTATGATTAACTATAAGTTAGTTTCGGGAAACCCCTCAGAAGAGGTTTCCCGAAGCTTCACATGTATTTATTGAACTATAATGACGGTCCGTCAAAGTGAAGCTTATGACACTTAACTCTTTTTCCCGCTCCTCTTTTGCCGAGGAATTCTCCATCCTTGAAGACCAGGTTCCCTCTGCAGTAAGTTGCTTCAGGATATCCCTTCAGTTCAATGCCTTCCCATATAGTGTGGTCTGTATCACCGTGCATCTTATCGTTTGTAATCGTAAATGACTTTTCAGGATCATAGATAACGATATCTGCATCCAGTCCAACTCTGATTGCGCCCTTCTGGTCATCCAGTCCAAAGAGCTTTGAAGGATTGGTTGCACACAGTTCAACAGCCTTTGAGAAGCTTATTCTGCCTTTGTTTGCTTCGGACAGAATATAAGGATACATGTTTTCGATTCCCGCACAGCCATTCGGAATGGTTGTGAAATTTCCAGGCGTACCGTCTTTCTTTACGATGCCCCAGTCTTTTTCTGCCTTCAGGAACGGGCAGTGGTCTGTTGCAACAGTCGTGATGTTGCCGTTGTTAATTGCTTCCCAGATTGCATCCTGAGATGCCTGATCCTTCATTGGAGGTGAGCACACGAAATCTCTACCTCTTTCTCTTTTGTACACTTCGCTTGTGAAGTTCAGGTACTGAGGGCATGTTTCTGCAAATACAGGATATCCCTTCAGTCTTGCCTCTGTTACAGCCTTCACGCCCTGTTCATCAGCCAGGTGAGCGATGTACAGAGGAGCATCTGCCATGATTGCCAGGTTGACAGCTCTCGTGTCGGCTTCCCCTTCCACGCGCTCGTTCTTGGCCATGTAGTGCCACCACGCCTCTGTCTTGCCTTCCTTCAGGTACTTGTCTATCAGGTACTCGTTAACTGTTTTGTTTTCAGCATGAACGCCTACCAGAGCTCCGATTTCCTTAGCTCTTGACAGCACCTTGAAGAATGTTCCGTCATCAACACCGTTGTCATAAACCATGAACACCTTGAAGGAAGGAACACCGTATTCAACGGATTCTTCCAGGGAATCCATCAGTTCATCTGTTGAAATATCGTATACGGCTACATGGAATGAATAGTCTACTGCCACATCATTGCATGCGATGGCTTCTCTTCTCTTGATGGCATCAACCATCTTTTCACCTTCTGCCTGGTTAACGAAGTCGAATACTGTTGTAGTTCCGCCGCAGGCAGCTGATCTGGTTCCTGCATAGTAATCGTCTGTTGAGATGGTTCCGCCGAATTCCAGAGCCAGATGTGTGTGTCCGTCAATCGCGCCGGGAAGAACCAGCTTTCCGGAGGCATCAACTACCTCATCAAAGTCACTTTCATTGAAGCTGCAGCCGATATTTACGATTTTTTCTTTATCAACAGCGATATCAGCCTTATACATTTCTGTTGCTGTTACTATAGTTCCGTTTTTAATCAGTAAATCCATAAAGCTTTTACCTCCTAACATGTAAGTCTTTATTCAAATTTTGTCTTGAAGGTAATTGTTTCGTGCTCAGCACCTTCATCAAATACAACCTCACCAGGTCTGATGCAGTCAGGAACAGGGCAAACCTTCTGACAGAGGTGGCATCCAACACACTTGTCAGTATTGAGTTCAGGTCTTCTTTCCTTATCCAGCCAGTTAATAGCCTGGTGACCGCCGTCGAAGCATGATACGTAGCATCTTCCGCAGCCGATGCACTTATCGTGATCGAATTCAGGTCTGATTTTGAATGTTCTTGTGAATTCTGAAGGTGAAGTGATGTTTGGAACTGCCAGTCCGACAACTTCATCCAGCTTTTCGAAGCCCTTCTCATCCATCCAGTATGACAGGCCTGAGATAATATCTTCAACCAGTCTGTAGCCATATTCCATAACGGATGTACATACCTGTACGTTTCTTGCACCGCAGAGCAGGAAGTCCAGAGCATCTTCCCAGGTATAAACTCCACCGATACCTGAAAGAGGAACATCCTTGAGACCCGGATACTTAGCCATTTCCAGGATGAATCTCAGTGCGATCGGCTTTACAGCCTTACCGGAAAGACCTGAGATTGCTGACTTGCCGTTTACTACAGGTTCTGTCGTCATCAGATCCTTGTCAAGATCCATAATTGATTTAACAGTGTTGATTGCGGATATGCCGTCAGCACCGCCCTTAATTGCTGCCAGGGCAGAAGGAATCATGTTTGTGATGTTTGGTGTCATCTTGGCGATGATAGCCAGATCTGTTCCCTTTCTTGCAGCCTTTGCATACTGCTCAACCAGTTCAGGGTTGCAGCCTACGTCTGATCCCATATTGTCACGGCCCATATGCGGACATGACATGTTCAGTTCAACACCGTCGATTCCTGCCTGGCAGGCCATTTCCACCAGACTTGTCCAGTCCTCATCGCTGCCGCCCATAAGGGTTGCGAAGATTCTGTGTTCCGGATAATCTCTCTTGAGTCTCATCATGTATTCCATGTTCTGTTCCATTGAGTTCTGTGAAGCGTGTTCACAGTTCTTGAACATTGACCATGGTCCTCCCATATCGCTTACGCCGAAGATAGGAGAAATTTCGTGTTCAGGAACCGAGTCCTGATTCTTGTAGAATACTCCTGCCCAACCGGTTTCAAATGATTTTGCAATCATGTCATAGTTATTGCAAACCGGTGAAGATGCGAGGAAGAACGGATTCAGACATTTTACGCCTGCGAATTCAATTGATAAGTCTTTCTGATACATTCTACTTCACCCCTTTCTTTTCAAGATAAGCTATGATTGCTTCAGCAGCCTTCTTGCCTTCTGCAACTGCTTCTACTACTGTCTTGCCGCCGTTGATAACGTCGCCGCCTGCGAAGAAGCCTTCGATTGCAGCTCCGTTTTCGTCAACAGCAATCAGTCCCTTATCTGTAATTTCGAAAGGAGCTATGCCGCTCTGATCTTCTGCTTTCTGTCCTGTTGCGAATACCAGCGTATCGGCAGAAATGCTCATCTTAGCGTCCTTATCATAGAATCCGGCTGCCTCTACTGTTTCCAGCTTGCCGTTTCCTTTAGCCGCTACCGGATAGAATCCTGTAGTCATGCCGATTCCAAGTGAAGTAATGTAGAGTACTTCGTTGATATCTGCAGGAGCTTCTTCGATGGATCTTCTGTAAAGGATTCTTACATCTTCAGCTCCCAGTGTTTTGGCTGTTGATGCGCAGTCCATAGCAACGTCTCCGCCGCCAACTACAACGACTCTCTTACCAGGATCGAAGGCCTCGTTATTCTTTCTGGCTTCCCTCAGATAATCAATTGCTGTATAAACGCCCTTCAGGTCAGCTCCAGGGAAGCTGCTGTCTACGTTTGCGCTCCAGAGACCTGTTCCTGCGAATACTGCGTCGTAATCCTTGAGAATGTCTGCCTTTGCTTCTGTGTTGAATACAAACTTAACGCCGAGGTCTTCAATCAGGCTGATATCATAATCAACAACATCCTGCGGCAGTCTTGCCGGTGAGATTGTGTGGCTGAGAACGCCGCCGGCCTTTGCTTCTCTTTCATATACAGTAACATCGTATCCCGCCTGTGCCAGCTTTGATGCTACTGTCAGTGAAGCAGGACCTGCACCAACGCATGCTACCCTGCCGGCCTTCTTTTCCCCTGCCTTGCAGACTTTCATGTCAAAGGCTTTTTCCTGTTCCACGATGAAGTTCTGCAGTCTTCCGATCTGAATCGGCTTGTCGATACCGCATCTTGAGCAGGCCTCCTGACATAACTGGTCATAAGGACATACCTTGGCGCAGCTTCCTCCCAGAGGGTTGTTTGATCTGATTGTCTCTGCTGCGCCCTTGACATTCTTAAATTTAAGGGCACGAATAAATCTTGCAGGGTCTGTTCCTGCAGGGCAGCTCTTGCTGCATGGTGCGTCGTGACATACGATGCATCTGTTTGCTTCTTCAAGAGCGGTACGGAGATTGAACCCCGATACCGCTTCTTCTAAATAATCTTTTTTCACTACTTTGCTCAATGTAATCACCTCAATTAGATTCTTCCTGTGACTCGAATTTTTTAGAATTCGAGTGCTTTGAATTCTGACTTATCCATTGCTGATGCTGTAAGGAAGATTCCCGCATTTCCAGCGAGAGCCTTTTCGATAAAGTCGATTCTGGCTTTATCATAAGGAGTGTGTGCGTACTGTTCCTGCATACCGGAGTAACCGATGGTTGGCTTTCTGTAGTGACCTGCTGTTACTGCACAGTCTGTTGCAAATGACCAGTAGCCGTATTTAACCGGCTGTCCCAGGCCTTCCAGAGCCTTTGCACAAGCCATTGTAAACGGATGATCCTTCTTGATTTTCCAGGCTTCTGTAAATTTCTTACCTACCATCTCTTCGCCTGTGTAGCACTTGCTGACATCAGGCTTTACGATAACTTCACCCTTGAATTCAGGATCTTCTGCAGCGCACTCGTCCAGCACGTCCTGGAGAATCTTCATGGCGCTTTCTTCAGTTTCGCCAATCATTGTTCTTCTATCCAGTGAAAGCATGCACTGGTCAGGTACGATTGAAAGTGCACCAGGCTTGCATTCGATAACGTTCAGTGAAATGGATGCAGGCTCTACTTCATTATCAGGGTCAACCGGCAGATTAGGAATTACATCCTTTCTGATCTTTTCGATAACAGGCATTGCCTTGTAAACAGCGTTGATGCCGTTCTGAGGGCAGCTGCCGTGGGATGTTCTGCCATAGGTTGTAATCAGGTACTCGATTCTGCCTCTGTGTCCCAGATACAGGTTCAGGCTTGTTGCTTCTGATGATACGCATGCATCAAAATCCAGACCTGCTTCAGGAAGTGTTTCCGCCATGAGACGCCTTGTTCCTGCGTTCTGTCCCGGTTCCTCGTTAACAACACCTGTGTACATGAAATCGCCTTCCATCTTGTAGCCCATTTCTCTCATCTTGACGATGAGACCGCCGGCATAAACCTGGAAACCGTGTCCGCTCTTTACGTCAGATGCAGCACGTCCGTGGATGCATGCAACCATTTCCTTGGCTGTCATATCAGCATTGTCGCACTCGCATATGTCGATTTCACCGCCGTAAGGATCATAGCCTTCCCAGTTAGCCGGATCGCCCGGATCCACATGGTCCATATGTGAGTTGTACATGATACAAGGTCTATCCTTTGAAGGGCTCTCACCGTTCGCGAATACCATGCCGATTACATTGCCGTACTTGTCTCTCATAACCTTGTCATATCCGAGCTTGTTCAGTTCTTCCATGATGCGGTCTGCAACACCTTTTTCATTTCCGCTTATTGATGGAATTCTAATAAGATCCTGTATAAATTTGACACAGTCATCTTTCATTTCTGCAGCCAGTTTGTTGATTAATTCAAATTCCTTTTCAGTATACATTAATTCTCCTTCCGATAACGATTGTTATAGTTAATTAAAAATCATTTCTTGTCATAGCCTTGAATTCTTCTTCGCTTACCTGTGACTTGGTTTCGCTCTTCATGAGAACGATGTAGAGGCACATTGCAATAACGAATCCCAGGATGTAGCTGTTGGCGTTTATCCATGCGAATGCTGATCCGCCCAAGCCAAATGTTCCCGGCATTGTTACGAGGCATGCTACCAGCCATGATACGATAGCTCTCCAGTTCCAGCCGTTGGAGTATGAGTACTTGTCGTTTCCTTCTTCGTACAGAGCATAAATATCCACTCTCTTCTTCTTAACAAAGAAGTAGTCAGCAACCAGGATAGCCGCTACAGGTCCCAGAATAGTTCCGCAGTTACCCAGGAATGTGAACATGAATGCTCCTGCTGAACCGTAAATCCACCATGGTCTGTACAGAATACATAACGCAGCAGTGATAAGCAGTCCGCCTCTGAAGCTGATCTTATTTGGTGCCAGATTTGAGAATCCGTTGGCAGGTGCTACTGTATTAGCTGCAATGTTTGTAGTCAGTGTTGCTACAAGTGTGCAGAGGGACATAACGATAACCACAACCTTGTTGTTCAGCTGTCCCAGCACTGCAGTAGGGTCGTACTGTGCTACGCCGTCAACAACCAGAGTTACGTGAGCGTACATTGCCCCGATTGCCGCCATGAAAATAACGGATGTCGGCATGAAGAGCATCTGTCCCCAGAACTGATCCTTCTGGCTCTTGGCATATCTTGAGAAGTCAGGAATGTTCAGTGCCAGAGTAGCCCATACAGCGATGTTGCTTGTAATACTTGCCATAAAGAGGAATACTGCACCTCCGTTTTCTTCTACCATCTCCGGATTTCCTGGTGCAAAGAACATTTCTCCTACTGTGATGCCGTTTGCATGTCCGGTTGTTATTACCCAAACAACCAGTGCTAAGCATGTAAGGAGCAGAACAGGGCTGCCGATTGCTTCCAGCCACTTGATGCTTTCTGAACCTTTCCATGCGAGTGCCAGTGAAATCACAAGGAATATTCCGAATCCGATGAATCTTCCTGTTCCTTCAGTATCCCAGGATGATGAGAATACGCCGATGATAGCGGATACTGCTGCACCTGCTACCCAGCACTGAATGGAACACCATCCGCAGGCAACAACTGCTCTTACGAGTGATGGAACCTGTGATCCGACTCTTCCGAATGTGATTCTTGAGAATACAGGGAACGGGATACCATATCTGGTTCCTGCATGTGAGTTAAGCTGCATCGGGATCAGTACAATCAAGTTACCGATCAGTACGTTGAGTAATGCAACCAGCGGGCTGAAGCCCATTGCGATAAGAGCTGCGGCAAATGAGAAACCTGTAATACAGATAACCATACCTACCCACAGCATACCAACATTGTACGTTGTCCATGTACGTTCGCTTGAAGTCGTTGGCCTCAAGTCATCATTCAAATACTTTGAACCCTGAAGCTCACGCAAGCTTTCTTCGCTCAATTCAAAGAGGCCTTCTTTAAACTGAACCTGTGTAACCTTTGTGTCCATAATTCCTCCTGTCAATAGTAAAAGGTGATAATTAAAAATGAATCTTTAATTAACGCGTACAGCAGACAAAAAGAGCAATTACCGTGCCAAAAGCGCAATAATTGCTCTCAATGCAGCTGTCGTAACTCCTCCGGGGGTGTCTATCCGCTGTAGTTCAGGGGGGTTCTATTGTCTGAAAATTTTTTTATTTTTACTATGTTGCCCGGCGGGAGCCTTCCGCCTCCGATTACCGTCAGTTCCATTTTCGGAACTTAGGGAACGGAACTTGCACCTATTTCGGAACACCTGACGGTTCCGCCGGTTTGCTCAACCATTGTTATTGTTTTCTGTTTTGTCTTCCGTTTTGTTTTTTCGATTCAGTTTCCGGAAGAATGTTGTTGGCGGCAAGCCCAGAAGCTCAGCGGCATGCCTGACACTGCCGCCCCCTTTGAGGGCCTTTTCTATATAGGAATCTTCGATTTCCGTTACAATATCCTGCAGTGAAACCGGAAGTTCCCTGTGCTCAAGAACCGCCGATTCGCTTCCCTCAACCTCATCATAGGGAAAGTCCTCTACGCCTATTTCCGTCTTCTGACTGAGGACCACCATTCTTTCGATTACGTTCTTGAGCTGCCTGATATTACCCGGCCAGTCGGAATTCTCCATGATTTTAAGCAGTTCGGAGCCTATGACCTTGTCGGTTCCCAGATTCTCATTTGTCTTTCTGAGGAAGTGCAGCGTCAATGGAACGATATCTTCGCGTCTTTCTCGAAGGGGCGGAATCTCAACGGGGATAACGCTCAGCCTGTAGAACAGATCTTCACGGAACTCGCCACGCTCCACCATCGCTTTCAGGTTTCTGTTTGTGGCGGTTACGATACGGCAGTTAACCTTCTTGGTCTTCGTACTGCCCACCCGCATAATTTCCCCTGTTTCCAGGAACGATAGAAGCTTTGGCTGCAGAGCCAGGGGCATTTCCCCGATTTCATCCAGAAATACCATACCTCCGTCAGCCGCTTCAATCAGGCCTATCTTTCCTCCGGAGCTTGCTCCTGTGAATGCTCCTGGATTATACCCGAACAATTCGGATTCCAGAAGATTTTCCGGGATCGCTCCGCAGTTCACGGAAACAATGGGCCCTTTCGCTCTGTTTCCGATGGTATGCATGAACTCAACAATCATGTTCTTGCCCACTCCGGATTCCCCCAGCACCAGCACAGGAATATCGTTATTTGATACCTTCTCCGCAAATCCGATTACCTTTCTCATCTTATCGCTTTCGGCTATGATACCGTTTCTGACAAGATACTTACGGCTTGTGGATTCGCTTTTGTATGAATTGATAAATGCCTCCTGCCGCATCTGTTCATCGAACATGGACTGGAGAATCGGTATATCTCTTACATTATTCAATACGCGTACGATATTATTGTCTTCATCAAAAATAGGAGTCGCCGTAACCAACACCATTTTCCCACTGGAAAGGTGCTGAATGAGCGTCTCCTGTTTCTTTGTTTTGAACACTTCCGTCGAAGCTGACTTCTGGAAGATCCCTTCTTCCACCAGAAGGTTGGTGTTTTTGCCAACGATAACATCGCTGGATACACCCATAATGTTTTCATGAGCCTGGTTGGTGAGGATGGTTACCCCATCCCCATCAACCAGAGTTGTTCCATCTTCCGTGAAAAAACAAGCTCTAAGGGCTTCGATAATGAAATCCTTATCCTCACTAATATCGCCGGAAATCACTTTTTCCTTGATTTCATCAAATTCATAATGTCTGCCCTTAAAGTTTACCATCCGATTTCTCCTTACAGTGGTTCAGAATTAGCCTCAATATATTCTGCTGTGAACACGTCTTCTTCGTTTGGCTTGTGATCCGGAATTGGCTTTGAAACGTGAGTTACATTAATCAGGTCTTTCCAGTTAACATTGTGGGATACACTGTTGTTGCCCCATGTACCGCATCCCAGAGTCATTGTCATAGGCATGCCGTTTGTCCATGATCCGCTGTTGCCGTAGCCCTGCGGCTGATTTACCATCATTCTTGCAACCGGCATTCTCAGTGCCATGGCTTCAACTTTCTTGTCATCATTTGTATGGATACCGCATCCATGTCCCATACCCATGTAGTTCAGAATTTCTTCGATTTTGTCTACAGCAGCATCGAAATCAGGAACCTTGATCAGAGTTGTTACAGGTGAAAGTTTTTCCCCTGAGAACGGATACTGGAGTCCTACGCCGTCTAATTCCTCAACTGCCACGAACTGAGTTCCCTCCGGAAGTTCGATTCCGGCCATTTCTGCAATCTTATCGATTTTCTGTGCAACGATGTGTCTGTTGAGGTTGTGATCCTCCGGCCATGTTGGCCACATGGTTGCTCTAAGCTTAGCCTTTTCTTCGGAGCCTTCTCTGATGATTGCACAGTGATGTGCTTCCAGAGCCTTAATCAGATCTTCATAGCAGTCTTCCTGTACAACCAGAGCGTTTTCTGTGGAGCATCCTGCAGCATTGTCAAATGTCTTTGACAGTCTTACCATCTCTGCAACTTCGTTCAGATCTGTTGTTCCATCGATGAATGTTGCGTCGTTTCCTGTACCTACGCCGATAGCCGGTGTACCTGATTTATAGGCAGCCTTTACCATGCCGGATCCGCCTGTTGCCAGGATAAAGTCGCACTGCTTCATCAGTTCACCTGAACAATCGATGCTTACGTATTCAGGTTCTACAGTCAGAATAAGATCTTCCGGTGCTCCGCACTTCTTAAGAATTTTTCTGAGGTATTCAGTTATATACATGTTAGCGTTCTTTGCCTTTGGATGCGGTGAGATGATAACAGCGTTTCTTCCCTTAATAGCATTCATAGCTTTAACGCTAGGTGTGTTTTCAGCATTTGTTACCGGTGCCAGAGCTCCGATTACACCCATTGGCTTGGCATATTTGTAAACCTGCTTTTCTTCATCGTAACCGATGAGGCCAACGGATTTTTCGTCTTTCATTTCAATGTAGTGTCCCATTGTCTTGTTCCAGATCTTGCCGATCTTATCCTCAAGATCTCCCATGCCTGACTCTTCAACACACATTTCAGCAACTTTTCTCATATAATCCGGACGTGTTGTGTAGAATGCAATTGCCTTTACAAGTTCATCGATTTGCTCCTGTGAATAATCGTTGATTATCTTCTGAGCAGCTCTCGCTCTTTTCATCAAACCAGCGACATATTCCTCATAATTTTTTTCCATAGTCTAATTCCTCCTAAACCAAGTGCATTGATTAGCTTTGAATATAATTAACACTATTCAGTAAAGCAAACATCGTTCCATATTTGCACTAAAGGAGGAACAATTTTAAAAACCCGCTTTTTCAACGGTTCCGGATGACATATCCTGTCCTTAAAATAAAAAATGCCATACCGCGCGTTCTGAATCCGGAACAAAGGAAACATTCATCGTTCCGAAATCGGAACGCAGGCAGATGCGGCAGTTTATTCCGAATCTGATACAACTTGCTATAAAATTGCTATGTTTATATTTCATTCTACCACGGATGCACCCCCTTCTCAATTATGTTATAAACATCATTTTGATACAGGAGTTTCGGTATCGACAACAAAAAAGAGTGCGCAAAGTGTCCGCACCCTCGTTTCGTTTGATTTTTGTTCAGTTA
>X136_Domestic_Pig__coassemble_106_pt1 | contig 15726 bp, 15 predicted proteins | sample X136_Domestic_Pig__metabat2_low_PE_007 | metagenome-assembled genome bin X136_Domestic_Pig
TTAGCAAGCTTCGCACCTATGCCAAGAAAACCCTTTGTTGGTTCTTCCAAAACCGTAACTTCCACTTCGTCTCTGGAGCATTTGAGATCTAACAGGGCAAGTCTAACCGCTTCTTCGATGTCGACTCCCCATTTTTCAGTATAATCCATTATGTTTCCTCCAAATGTAGAGACTTAATTGTTTCTGTTTTTCTTTTCGATTCTTTCTCTTATTTTCTTTTCCTGCTGCTCTCTCTTGATTTTGTTTCTCAGGTGCTGCATGTGGATATTAAATCCAATCTGAATTATCTGGCTGACTGCCCAGTAAAGTGCCAGACCAGATGGGAATGATCTTGCCATCCAGAGAATCATGATAGGGAAAATGTACTGCATCATCTTCATCATTCCGGCAGACTGATTGGCAGCAGCACTTCCTGTATCCTGCAGCATTCTGTTCATTGTAAAAGCAAAGAATGTTGCAACTCCGGCAATAATTGGCAAGATCCACGGGTCAGGCTGGCTCAGGTCATCAATCCAGATGAATGGTTCATGAAACGCGAAAATCATTGAATCCTCTGTTATGTATCTGAGAGGATTTTTAAGCAGTGCGAACAGACCCATAATTATAGGCATCTGAATGAGCATTGGAAGACATCCACCCATTGGATTGAATTTTTCTTCCTTATAGAGCTCCTGCATCTTGATATTCATCATTTCCTGGTCGTTGCCGTATTTGTTCTGAATAGCCTTAATCTTTGGCTGCATTTCAGACATCAGAGCTGTTGACTTTGTCTGCTTTATATAAAGCGGATAGAGACAAAGCTTAACGAACACAGTAAAGATAATGATAGAAATACCGTAGTTTCCTATAAATCCGTACAGCAGGTCAAGAAGTAACCCCATAGGCTTAGCAATAACGCCTAATATTGTGTACATTAATTTCCTCCTATTTTAAAGGGTCGTAACCGCCCTCATGGAAGGGATGGCACTTAAGCAACCTCCTTATTCCAAGATAGCTTCCTTTAAAAAAACCGTATTTTTCCAGAGCTTGAATAAAATAAGTTGAACAGGTAGGATAAAATCTGCATTTAGGGGGAAAAAGAGGAGAAATAAACTTCTGATAGAATCTAATGATTGCAATCATCAAATGTTTCATGATTACACCTCTTCTTTAATCCTTAAACAGTTTCGCTCTGTTAACAGCCGATTTCAGAGACCTTATTACTTCCGAACATTTTCTTCCGTTAATGGTGTTTCTTGCTATGAAAACAATGTCATAACCTGTCTTGAGATTATCACATGAATTCCTGAAGCTTTCCTTCATCAGCCTCTTGGCTCTGTTTCTCTGAACGCTGTTTCCTACTTTCTTACTTGCCAAAAAAGCTGTTCTGTTGTAAGAAAGACCGTTATTTTTGTAAAAAAGAACAATCAGTCTATCAGAAACGGACTTCCCGCGCCTGTAGATGGCCGAAAAGTCTTCCTTTTTTCTCAGTACTTCCTTTTTCAGCATTTCTCATTAAGTCCTATAACAAAAAGACCACGTTCCGGCGGTCTCTATGCTGATAAAACTTTTCTTCCTCTTCTTCTTCTTCTCTTCAATACATTTCTGCCGTTCTTAGTTTTCATTCTTTTTCTGAAACCGTGTTCCTTTTTACGCTGTCTCTTTTTTGGCTGATATGTCATTTTCATTGGCCATTTTCCTCCTTCTTAATAAATTTATCCGCATGAATCTCAATTTCAAATCATGCACATATGCTCAAATATTATACAACCCAAAAAAATTCATGTCAATTTATTTAATGTATTATCCTCAGCATAAGCCCAACTTTACCCTCTGAATACAAATTTCACAACGCAAAAAACAGCAAATCCCCAATATGTAGTTGTTGCTGTGAAATCCTTGCACAATTTTATCCACTTATTGTGGATAAATTCCCTTTTTGTTGCAATTTAAGGCAAATTATTTAACTGTTGCCTGTGGATAACTTTTTTTGTTATCATATAGTTATCATTTTGAAAGGTGTTTTTTCACAAACGATTATGAGAATAGACAGTATTAAATGGAAAGATGTTCTTTCCGAAGTAAATAAAGAAATATCCGATGTAAGTTTCAGAACATGGTTTCTTCCGCTTATTCCTATTAATCTGGATGAAGAGAAAGAAATCATTTCTCTTGCTGTAACAAATCACATGAACGCCAACATTTTCAAGAACACTCCAAATTACGTTAATGTTCTTGAAAATTCCATAAAGAAGGTGTTCAAAAAAAGCTACAGAACAAAGGTAATGTTCAAAACCCAGGATGAGATTGATTTCATTCTTGCTGTTCCACAGAAAACAAACACAGCAGCACCCTCAATCGATGCAGACAACCCTTACCGGGAAGAATACTACCTTAACCCGAAATACAATTTCGATAATTTCATAATAGGCCCAAACAATGAATATGCCCACGCAGTATCAAGGGCCGTTGCCGAGCATCCCTCATCAATGTACAATCCCCTTTTCATATACGGCGGATCCGGATTAGGCAAAACCCATCTGATGCATGCCATAGGCCACTACATAATGGAAACCAATCCTTCACTGAAGGTTCTGTATGTATCATCTGAAATGTTCACAAACGAACTGATACAGTCACTGCAGGATCCCATTAACAAAAACAAGATGGTAAACGCCTTCAGAGAAAAGTACAGAAACGTTGATGTATTTCTAATTGACGACATCCAGTTTATCGAAAACAAAACCCAGACACAGATCGAGTTTTTCCATACATTCAATGCTCTTTATGAATCAAACAAACAGATTGTCATAACAAGCGACAGACATCCTAAAAAGCTTAGAGAGCTTGACGAGAGACTTACATCAAGACTTAACTCAAATGTACTTGCCGACATTCAGCCTCCTGACTTCGAAACGAGAGTTGCCATTCTGAGAAAGAAGGCTGAACAGGAAAAAATAGAAATAGACGACGACTTCCTTGAGGTAATCAATCTCATAGCAGAAAAAATCAAGCTTAATATCAGAGAACTTGAAAGCGCACTGACTAGAGTCATCAGCTTTTCAAAGATAAACGGCGGCAAAATCACAGAGAGGTTTGCCAAGGAAAACCTGCCGGACATTTTCTCAATAAGAGACTTTGACATATCCTGTGAAACCGTCAAGAAGGCAGTATCAAAAAAGTATCTTGTTAAAATAGCGGATATGGAATCATCCAAGAAAACAAGAGGCATTGCCTTCCCTAGACAGATAGCAATGTATTTATGCAGAGAGCTTACAGACCTTTCCCTGCCTAAAATAGGGGAGTCATTCGGAGGAAGAGATCACACCACCGTTCTTTACGCATGTGATAAAATAGCAAAAGAAATGAAACTGCATCCGGAGCTTGCAGAAGAAATACGAGAGCTGAAGGAAGACATACAGCAGTAAATATTTATCAACAGCTGCGGTTAATAAAATTAACTGTTTATCAACAGGATAATTTAATAACTTTTGGCTGAATTTCAACGATAATCGGACATTTCTACAATTCCACAGCCCTTATTATTAATATAATTACTATATATATAAATAATATAATCAAAATAAATTTTTTCTCGTTGTTAAATAAGAGATAATACGGAGGAAAATATAAATGAAATTCACATGTAACCAGCAGATTCTCGCAAAGGCAATAAACACTGTATCAAAAGCAGTATCCAACAGAACAACTCTACCTATACTTAAGGGTATTCTGCTTCAGGCAACAGAAGAGGGTAAACTGATACTGACAGCATCGGATCTGGAAATAAGCATTAAGAAGGAAATAGAAGCCACCGTTGAAGAACCGGGAAGCGCAGTTGTAATATCCAAGCTCTTCGGAGATATTGTAAGGAAGCTTCCAAACGATGAGATTTCAGTATCAGGCGATGATGAATCATCGGTTACTCTTAAAACAAGCTATTCGGAATTTAAGGTAATAACACTTCCTGTGGAGGAATTTCCTAACATAGGAGAAAAGGAGCAGAATTCAGACAGAATACTGTTTGACGGAAATCTGTTTAAGGAAATGGTAAGAAAGACATCCTTCGCAGCAAGCATGGATGAATCAAAGGGCGTGCTTACGGGAATACTCACAGAAATAGAAGAAAACGAAATCAAGATGGTTTCCCTTGATGGATTCAGGCTGGCCCTTGTTAAAGAAGATGTTAACGGTGCAGTTCCTAACAAGTTTATTATCTCTGCCAAGGTTATGAATGAAATAAGTAAAATAGTAGCCGATGAGGAAGAAGAAGATATAAACATATATCTCGGAGACAGCAAGGCAGTAATAAACATCGGAACAACTGAAGTAATCCTTAGAATTATGGAGGGAGACTTCATAAATTACAGAGACATAATACCTTCAGAAAACAACACAAAGGTTATAGTAGGCAAGGAGCTGCTTACTGAAGGAATAGAGAGAGCTTCCCTTCTTGCAAAGGAGGGCAAGAACAATCTCATTAAGATTTCCATTAAAAACAATCTTATGACAATTACTTCCAGGTCGGAGGAAGGAAATGTCAAAGAGGAAATAATAATAGAAAAAGAAGGAAACGATATCGAAATAGGCTTTAATTCAAAGTTTGTGATTGAGGTTCTTAAGGCAGTTGATGATGAACAGATTTCACTTAACTTCAAGACGGGAGTATCACCTTGTGTTGTTAAGCCTGTTGAAGGAGATGCATATGAATATCTGATTCTTCCTGTAAGAATTCCAACTCTATAAATTATGCATATCAAGGATATTGAACTGCACAATTTCAGAAATTATTCGGATGAGAAGATTTCATTTGCCGGAACAGTTAACATATTTCTCGGCAAAAATGCTCAGGGAAAAACAAATCTTCTGGAGGGTATTTATTTAAACGGACTCGGACGATCCTTCAAAAACGTAAGGGAAAAAGATCTCATTACCTTCGGCCGTGATTTTTGCCGTCTCAAAACGAGATTCTATCAGGACAATGATGAGGATGAAAAGGTTAACGAGCTGGCAATTACCAGGGACGGTAAAAAGGGAATAAAGGTCGACGGAGTTGAAATAAAAAAAACTTCAGAGCTTCTTGAGAGACTGTTCATAATAGTTTTTTCACCCGAGGATCTTAAAATAGTAAAGGATGAACCTGAAAGAAGAAGGAAATTCATCGATAGGGAAATGTGCCAGATAAGGGCAGGTTATCTTTCCGATCTAAGCGATTACAAGAGAGTGCTGAAGCAGAGAAATGCATATCTTAAGGGCGAAAACATAGATATGGATATGCTCAGCATCTGGGATGTGCAGCTGGCATCCCTGGGAACAAGGATTATTGAAAGAAGAAGAAGCTTTATAGAAAAGCTTGAAGAAATAAGTAGAGAAATACATTACAAGATAACCGGAGGAACAGAAAGACTTCAGCTGAAATACGAACCATGCGAGTTTGATCCGGATAAGGTAAGAGAAGACATAAGAAACAGAACAACAGGTCACGGTCCCCACAGAGATGATTTCAGCATAATAGCAGATGGAATCGATTTGAGAAAATTCGGCTCCCAGGGACAGCAAAGGACGGCGGCTCTTTCACTGAAGCTTTCAGAAATAAAGATAATTGAAGAAGAAAAGAGAGAAAAGCCAATTCTCCTTCTTGATGATGTGTTGTCAGAGCTTGACAACGATCGTCAGGTTTATCTTCTGAATTCCCTTGGAGAGAATCAGATGTTCATTACAACTACCGATATAATAGGGTCAGTAGCAAAAAATCTGCCGGAAGGAAAAATTTTCAAAATCAATAACGGGCAGGTCGAAATAGAAATATAAATACAAGCTAAAAAAATGCGGTCTGAGCGATTTTTATAAGTAAGGTCGCATTTTTTATTAAAAGAACACAAAATATTGCGAGAATTGCGTTTTTATGGTACAATATTTCGTGTTTTGTGAACAAGTAAGTTACTGATTCACCGCTGAAATACAAGGAGAATAATTAATGGCAAACAATGAGAATTTACAGCAGTACGGCGCCGAACAGATACAGGTATTGGAAGGATTAGAGGCTGTAAGAAAAAGACCGGGAATGTATATTGGAAGTACCGGCGCAGCAGGACTTCATCACCTTGTTTATGAGATCGTTGATAACTCGGTGGACGAAGCCCTTGCAGGCTTTTGCACGACAATAAAGGTGGCAATAAACAAGGATAATTCAATAACTGTTGAGGATGACGGTAGAGGAATGCCTGTTGATATGCATCCCAAGATGAAGAAGCCTGCTGTGGAGGTAATTCATACCGTACTCCATGCCGGAGGAAAGTTCGGCGGCGGAGGATACAAGGTATCGGGAGGACTCCATGGTGTTGGTGCTTCGGTTGTTAATGCACTTTCCACAAGAATGGAAGTTGAAGTAAGAAGAAACGGTAAGGTTTATACACAGGCATACGAATACGGCAAGACGGTTACTCCTCTGGAGGAAGTGGGAAATGCCAGAAAGACAGGGTCAAAATCAACCTTCTGGCCGGATCCTGAAATATTTGACGATACTGTTTACGATTATGATACTCTCGCGAGAAGATTCCGTGAGATGGCATTCCTGAATAAAGGAATAAAAATAACCATTGAGGATAAACGTAACGGAAATTCCGACGAATTCTATTATGAAGGGGGAATAAAGCAGTACGTTCAGTATCTGAATGAATCAAAAAACGCCATACACAAGGATATAATATACTTTGAAGCAAAGGATGAGGGAAGAGAGGTTGAGGTTGCCCTTCAGTATACTGACAGCTACAGTGAATATATTGCATCCTACGCCAATAATATTAAGACAACTGAAGGCGGATTCCATCTCCAGGGCTTCAAGGCTGCTCTTACCAGAACATTTAACGATTACGGCAAGAAGAGCAAAATACTTAAAGAGTCGGATGATCCATTTGATGGTGCAGATGTCAGAGAAGGAATTACCGCAATAGTATCGGTTAAGCTTACGGAGCCTCAGTTTGAGGGTCAGACAAAGGCAAAGCTGGGCAATTCCGATATGAGAGGCTTCGTTGAAACCGCCACTGCGGATTTCCTTGGTGCATTTCTAGAGGAAAATCCTAAGCAGGCAAAGGTTATAATAGAAAAATGTCTCAAGGCCGCCAGAGCAAGAGAGGCTGCAAGGAAGGCGAGAAATCTTGCCAGAAGAGCTACGGTTCTTGACAGCGGTTCAATGCCGGGCAAGCTCTGGGACTGCTCGGAAAAGGACCCTGCAATTTCAGAAATATTCCTGGTGGAGGGAGACTCCGCCGGAGGCTCCGCCAAGGACGGAAGAGACAGAAAGAGACAGGCTATACTGCCTTTGCGAGGAAAGATACTGAATGTGGAGAAGGCTCGTCTTGATAAAATCCTTAACTCCGAGGAAATCAAGAATATGATAACCGCCTTCGGCTGCGGCATCGGTGCGGATTTTGATATTTCCAAGCTCCGCTACCATAAGATCATTATTATGACAGATGCCGATGTTGACGGTGCTCACATCAGAACTCTGCTTCTGACATTCTTCTACAGGTACATGACGCCGCTTATTGAGAATGGCTATGTTTATGCTGCCCAGCCGCCTCTTTTCAGAGTTAAGCAGGGCAAGGATATATACTATACCTATTCAGACAAGGAGCAGAATGAGCTTCTTGAGAAACTGAAGGGCAAGAAATACGATATCCAGAGATACAAGGGTCTTGGTGAAATGGATGCCGAACAGCTTTGGGATACAACCATGGACTTCACAAAGAGAACCCTTATTCAGATAACAGTTGATGACGCTACAGCTGCAGATGAGATTTTCACAACTCTTATGGGAGACAAGGTTCCTCCGCGGAAGAAGTTCATTGAGGATCATGCGGTTTATGCCAACATTGACGTATAGGAAAGGAGGTAATTCACATGACAAAAGTAAATCTGCTTGAAGATCAGAAAATGATACAGCATGAGATCCATGACGAAATGAAGACCTCCTACATCGACTACGCCATGAGCGTTATCGTGGGAAGAGCTCTTCCGGATGTCAGGGACGGGCTGAAGCCTGTACACAGAAGAATTCTTTACGGAATGCATGAACTGGGAATAACCCCGGATAAACCTCACAAGAAATCTGCCCGTATTGTGGGTGAAGTAATGGGTAAGTATCACCCTCATGGAGACAGTTCAATCTATGAGGCAATGGTAAAGCTGGCACAGCCCTTTGCAACTAGATACATGCTTGTTGACGGCCACGGCAATTTCGGTTCCATAGACGGAGACGGAGCAGCGGCAATGCGTTACACGGAGGCAAGAATGACTCCCTTCGCACTGCAGATGCTCAGGGATATCGATAAAGAAACAGTGGATTTCATTCCAAACTTCGATGAGGAGGAGCAGGAGCCTACAGTACTTCCTTCAAGGGTGCCGAACCTTCTGATAAACGGAAGCAACGGTATCGCTGTTGGAATGGCGACATCCATTCCGCCTCACAATCTTACTGAAACCATCGACGCCTGTGTTAAGATGATTGACATGGAGGTGGCGGATGAGGAATGTACCGTTGAAGATTTAATAAAGATAATCAAGGGACCTGATTTCCCAACCGGTGCGGTAATAATGGGAAAGAAGGGAATCCAGGAGGCATACAGAACGGGACAGGGCAAATGCGTTGTCAGATCCGTATGCGAAATTGAAGAGACATCAAGAGGAAAATCCCAGATAATCGTAACAGAGATTCCGTATCAGGTGAACAAGGCCAGAATGCTGGAGAAGATGGGCGAGCTGGTTAAGGAAAAGAAGCTTGAGGGCATTTCAGGTATCCGCGACGAATCAAACCGTAACGGTATAAGGATAGTAATAGACCTGAAAGCATCTGCGAATCCCAGGGTAATGCTGAACAAGCTTTACAAGCATACAGCGCTCCAGGAAAACATTTCCATGATTATGCTTGCAATTGTAAACGGCAGGCCTAAGGTTCTAAATCTCAAGGAAATACTGGAAGAGTATCTGAAACATCAGAAGGATGTTGTAACCAGAAGAACAAAGTTTGATCTAAAGAAGGCGGAGGCTAGAGCACACATTCTGGAGGGATTGAGAATAGCCCTTGATAACATTGATGAAATAATAAGAGTAATCAGGTCAAGCTACAACGACGCCAAAGAGAAGCTGATGGAAAGATTCGGCCTTTCCGAAATCCAGGCCCAGGCAATTCTCGACATGAGACTTGCTCGTCTGCAGGGACTGGAAAGAGAGAAAATCGAGGCTGAATACGCAGAACTCCAGGAGAAGATTAAATACTACAGGAACATTCTTGGGGATATCAAGCTTTTGCTTGGAGTAATAAAGGATGAGCTTCTTGAAATAAGAAAGAAGTGGGGAGACAAGAGAAGAACCCGCATCCAGGGAGCAGTTGATGAAATGGATGAGGAGGACCTGATTGAAGAAAAGCAGGTTGCTATAACTCTCACCCACAGGGGCTACCTGAAGAGAGTTCCTGCCGACACCTACAAGACTCAGAGAAGAGGCGGCAAGGGAATAACGGGAGTTACAACCAGGGATGACGATTTCATCAGAGATCTGATAATGACATCGACCCACGACCACCTTATGTTCTTCACAAGCATGGGTAAGGCCCACAAGATCAAGGCCTATGAGATACCTGAAGCAGCAAGAACTGCCAAGGGAACAAATGCGGCAAACTTTCTGAATCTAATGCAGCGGGAGAGAATATCAGCGGTTATTCCATTCAGGGATTTCAGAGATGATAAATATCTTATGGCTGTAACAAAGAAGGGAACTATCAAGAAGACGGCTATTTCAGAGTTTGATACTAACAGGAAAACAGGACTTATAGCCATCACCCTTAAGGACGGAGACGAGCTGGTGGAAATCAAACAGACCTCCGGTACAGACAACGTAATAATAATTACCAGAAACGGCAAGTGCATAAGCTTCTCCGAGGAGGATGTGCGTCCGATGGGAAGAGTTGCCGGCGGTGTCAGAGCAATTAAGCTTGAGGATGACGATGAGGTTGTTGCAATGCAGCTGGTACAGCCGAAGGAGGAGCTGCTGGTAGTAACCAGCAAGGGCTTCGGCAAGAGAACACCTGTTGAGGAATACAAGGTTCAGGCAAGAGGAGGCAAGGGCCTTCTCACCTATGACAAGAGCAAATTCAAGAAAACAGGACATCTGATAGGCGCAATTGTCGTTGATGATGATGACGAAATAATGCTGATCAATTCGAAGGGTACAGTAATAAGAATTGAGGCACGGGGCATAAGCAAGCTGGGCCGTGCAACCCAGGGCGTTAAGATTATGAAGACCGGCGATGATGTTGAGATTATTTCCATGTCAAAGGTGATAAATGAAGAAGAACGGGCCAGGGATGCTAAGCTTGCGCTAAAGCAGAAGGCACAGAAGAAGGCAGAAGCTCTGGAGGAAGCCGGGGATGAAGATCCGGAGCAGACATCATTTGATATTTAAGGAGAGGTAACAATGAAAAGAGTATTCTCGGGGGTACAGCCGACAGGGAACCTGCATCTGGGAAACTACCTTGGTGCACTGAAGCAGTTTGTAGAACTTCAGGAGGATCACGAATGCATATACTGCATTGTGGATGAACACGCAATTACGGTTCCGCAGAATCCTGAGGAGCTGAGGAAACACATTCTTGATGTGGCAGCTCTGTACATGGCAATAGGAGTGGATCCGAAAAAATCCATTATTTTCGTTCAGTCCCAGGTATCGGGACATGCAGAGCTGGGATGGGTTCTCTGCTGCAATTCATATACGGGAGAGCTTTTCAGAATGACCCAGTTCAAGGCCAAGAGCGGCGGCAAAGAATCAGTAGGAACCGGACTTCTCACATATCCTGTTCTCATGGCTGCAGACATACTGCTCTACGATACAGATGTGGTTCCTGTGGGAAATGACCAGAAGCAGCATATTGAGCTCACAAGAGATATCGCAATCAGAGTGAACAACAAATACGGAGAGACCTTCGTGGTTCCTGAGGGAAGATTCATGAAATCGGGAGCCAGAATAATGGCACTGGATGATCCTGAAGCCAAGATGAGCAAGTCCGCAGAGAACGAGCACTCAAGAATATCCCTTCTTGATGCGGACAGCAAAATCAAGAAGTCCATCATGAGAGCAACCACAGACTCAGATGGAGAGATAAGATTCGATCCTGAAAACAAGCCGGGAGTATCAAACCTGCTGAACATTTACAGCGCTCTCAGCGGCAGAACCGTTGATGAAATCCTGGCTGACCAGGAGTGGAGAGGATACGGAGATCTGAAGAAGGAGCTTGTTTCCGTCACTCAGCAGGCTCTGGCTCCAATCAAGAAGAACTTCGAAGAGATAAGATACTCAGACGAACTCATCAGAGTTCTGAACGACGGCGCAGAGCGGGCAAACGCCATCGCCCAGCCGGTAATGAAGAGAGTAAGAGACAGATTCGGCCTGGGAATATAACCCCCACGAAACAGAAAACAAAAACAGAAAAAAGGAGCTGCTGCTGCAGTTCCTTTTTTGATACCGGTTATTTATTTTCATCGGCAATCAGGCGTTCAACGCCGCTGCGAACGATTCCCTCGATTTTATCCGAAAGGAGCTTCTCCTCCGCCCGGGTAATTCCGGCAGTAGGAACGGCCGGATGGACGATTACATCAATCCGGGCACCCTTGGCTACCCCGGTCTCCTCGAAGCATCTGTATGTTCCGTTAATGGAAACAGGAATGATAGGCACTCCGGGCTTTGTCGCCAGCTTCATGGCTCCCTTCATGAAAGGCGCCATTTCGGGGCCTTTGCTTCTCGTTCCCTCAGGGCATATGGCCATGGAGAAACCGTCCTTGATATAGCTGATTCCCTTGGTAATGGCTTCAAGTGATGCCCGGGGATTGTCGTTCTCAATGAAAACGGAACGAATCCGAGGCATCCAGGGACCCAGCAGAGGAGCCTTGGCGAGGTACTGCTTGGCGATGAATCCGAACTGGAACTTCGTGAACACCGCCATAAGCACCGGAATGTCAAAATAGCTTTGGTGATTGGCAATGATAACCACCGGGCCGTTATCCGGAATATTCTCCTCTCCATGTATATGGAGGTCGCAGCCGAAACTCTTCATCAGCATGGGACCGAAGGTTGAGGTGGAATCCAGAATCCACTTACGCTCTTCCTCGAAATCCCCTGCAGACTTGGCAGCCTCTATTTTAGTCTTGTTTGTGTTAAAGGATTTAACAGCGTTATAAAGCTTGATCGCCGCAGGAATGTTGCGGATAATTTTCATTAAAAGATTACCTCCCCCTTAAAATGACACATCCTGATCCCCACGGTCAAAGAACACGCTTTTTGATGATACCGAAAGAGGAATTCCGTAGCAAACCTTGACATCATCTCCGAAAAGGTTCATCCGGGCAGCGCCCTTGCCTGCCGAGAACAGCACCCGGTTATCAATTCTGTTATCTGCCGCAACTGAAACTGCAGAACCCACAGCGATTCCCAGATCTGTAATGTTAAATGCGCACATTGCTCCGGCAGCTCTGTTGGCTGCACAGTCAGGGAATCCGCAAAGGCCGCAGTTGGTCAGCAGTATCGGTTCGTTTTTAGCCCAGAGAAGAACAACGCAGAAACTGTTATCAACATTACCTGCATCTCTGGCGTAGAAATCCTCTCCCGTTTCCCGGGCAATATCTCTCATGTGAGTTGCCAGGATGTCCTTGTCATCTCCTGAAACAAGCACCGCCTCAACGTTATCGACTCCGCAGCCCTTAGGTGCTGTCATAGCAGCAGCAACCATTTTCTTTCCAACTGCCATTGCCGCCTCTCTGGCAGCATCTTCTCTCTTCTGAATCATTTCAAACCTCCGAATAATATTTTCTGTCGCTGAATTAAATCGTCAAAGGCCCTGCGTTTCTCCTCCTGAGTCCCAAAGGCCATAAATGCGTGATAGGAATCCTCCAGGAGCCGGGCTTCCTCCCAGAGCTGATCAGGGGAAAGCTTCTCCCCTGCAATTACAAGTGTGCCCTGAAGAATGATGTTTCTGGAATCGTCGTCATAGAGAACACCGTCACCGCAGGATACCACCAGCTCTCGGCCGGAATCGGCAAGCTCCTTAAGAACCTCATATTCCAGATTTCTGTAGCCGTGTTCCCCATTCATCATCACAAGCCTTTTGATTGAGCGGCCGTCTCTTCTGACAATTTCTTCATCAAGGGACAGAAGCTCAACACCCCTTTCCCGGGCAAGCTGGGCTGCCTTTGCATGGATGGGGGCTCCGAAATATCCTGTAACAATTGTGAGTCTGTTTGTCATAAATACCTCTTGTTATTCATAGTTTTAGTAATTATACTACATTTAAGGAATTTAAGGAAATATTTAACTGAAAGGGTGTAAGAAAATGAGCAGCAAACCAACACTTGTAATAATGGCGGCGGGCATGGGATCCAGATACGGCGGTCTCAAGCAGGTGGACAAGATAACCGAAGCCGGTGAGATAATACTGGACTTTTCCCTCTACGATGCCATGATGGCGGGATTTGACAGAGCGATATTCGTAATAAGAGAAGAGCACAGGGAAATATTCAGAGAAATAGTAGACGAAAGAGCCGGAAGATTCATGGAAATCGAATATGCTTATCAGGATCTGAAGGATATTCCTGAGGGCTTCGAAATACCTGCGGGCAGAGAGAAGCCATGGGGCACATCCCATGCCATATATGCCTGCAGGGAGCTTCTTGACGGACCGTTCCTCGTAATTAACGCCGACGACTACTACGGACAGGACGCCTTCGTATCCGTATACGAGTATCTGGAGAATGCAAAGGCAGGAGAGCCTTACGATTTCTGCATGGCGGGCTACATGCTGGAGAATACTATAACAGAAAACGGACATGTAACAAGGGGAGTCTGCGAAGTGGATGAGCAGGGCTGCCTTAAGGACATTGTTGAGCGGTTCAAGATTCAGAGAAGGCCGGAGGGAATCTGCTATCTGGCAGACGATGAAGAAACATGGGTACCGCTTCCGGAGGGAACTCAGGTTTCAATGAACTTCTGGGGATTCACTGCCGAATTCGTAGATGAGCTTAAGAAGGACATCGGAAGATTCTTCAGAGAGGATGTTCCGGGAAATCCGTTAAAGAGCGAATTCCTTCTGCCGAGATCCGTTGACAGGCTTGTTAAGGCAGGTAAGGCAACTGTTAAGGTGCTGCCTTGTCACGACAAGTGGTGCGGAGTTACATACAAGGAGGACAAGGCCTCCGTTCAGGCTCAGCTTCAGGCGAAAAAGGACAAGGGAGAATACCCGGAGAAGCTTTGGAAATAAAGGTGTTGCGAAAATAATCGTAAATAAAAATGAGACGCCGGCAGCGGAATTTGCTGAAGGCGTCTTTTTTGATTGCCCGGTAATTGTAAACCTGCTATTTGAGCTTTTCAAGCTGCTGATTGTGGTGTTGGCTGATAATGGAATAATATCTGGCCATGTTGCGGCAGACCTTTTCGTCCCAGGTGGAGCTTGCGGCATACCGCTTGTTAACATCCGTAATGCGGGTTCCGTTATACAGGCTGGCTCCCGGAGTCAGATAGCTGTTTGCCAGAGCCTTGGATACTACACGAATACCCTCTGCCTTTGAGCTGAAGCCGCTGCCGCCGTAGCCGAACATGTTGTTAGGCCTGAAGCATATTGTGCCGTTGGCGCTTTCCAGGGAGGCGATGGCCATCACGAAGAGGCAGTTAACATTGTTGTCCTGTTCGCACTGCCAGAAGTCCTCCTCAAGTCCCACCAGGTTTCCGGCGGTGACAAGCTTCAAATCCGCAACGGTAACACCGCTTGGCTTGCTCATGTCCATGCTCCAGATCTCGTTGTAGGAATAGGCAGGGATAGATTCCTCTTTGAATACATATTCCACCGTGTCCTTCCGAAGGATGTTTGCCAGATCCGTTTCCTGTGCCGCTGCTGATTTCTCCGCGGCAATATCCGCCTCTGCCATGTCCGCCCGGGTATTCAGACTGAGGGTTCCCAGCCATAAATTCAGTGCCAGAAGCAGAAGGGAAATACCGACACCGAGAAGAACCAGCTTCAGGGCTGTATGTTTTTTTCGCATTTCTGTATCGTTATGTTCCATATTGTATAGACCGCCTGTTTGTTAAAATCAACTATTTCTCGGCAGGCAAGACAAGTCCCCCTGCAGCTGCCTTCATTATCGTATCATCCGGAATAACCCGCCAGCCGCTGAAACCGTCTGATTCAAGAGGGATAAAGATTTCACTTTCAACAGATTCATCCTTATCTGCAGCTGCCTCCAGACAGTCAAGATAAATGTCAAGGCAGGCTGCGGCAAGCTGATCCTTGTCTGTAACCTTGTCCTCATAGAGATTGTCCATCACATAATCGTGGGAATCCTTCTCATAGCTTTCAAGAACACGGCTGAAGTCGCTGTTGGTGAGGGTGACCTTGCATACTGCGATGTTTTCCCTTTCGGCGGAATCAGTTATTTCCCACTGAAAATCTTCAAACAGGGCGCTGTGCATTCTTGAGGCATCCTCATCAGACATGCCGGAGTTTGCCAGCAGGTTAATGTAGCTGTTATCCATATAAAGCTCATAAACCTGAGGATCCCCCTCTGTAAGGCCGGTGAAAAACTCGTTCACTGCCTCCCGGGGAGTCTCCTGGGCAATATTTGAAACACCGCCGGTGACAAATACTGCCACCAGCAGGGATACTATAGTGTTTATTATTCCGCTCATCAGAATTCCTTTCGTGGCCGCCGC